>Ga0105099_10000060_pt1 | contig 68079 bp, 110 predicted proteins | sample PPLLak3cmMay2015_2_FD_79138 | JGI IMG/M metagenome (GOLD analysis project Ga0105099, IMG submission 79138) | Freshwater sediment microbial communities from Prairie Pothole Lake near Jamestown, North Dakota, USA - PPLs Lake P8 Core (1) Depth... | ecosystem: Environmental > Aquatic > Freshwater... | reverse complement strand
CCCACCGACTTCGGGTTCGATGAGGAGCCGCCAGATCCAACTCCTGAAGACCTGCTGGCCCTCAACCCTGAGCTGTTGATCTACGACGTCTCCCCTTCCCAGTTTGCTGAGACAGCTATCCAGGTCCCAGAAGCTGGCCGAGTCAGTCAGTTCTCCTTCGAAGGCAGAGAGTATCTCCGTAGGATCTACGATACCGCCTCGGACAAGGTGCTTCTGAAGTGCGGACGGCAGGTGGAGAAGAGCACGACGTTGGGGAACAGGCTGCTCTGTTACTCCGCGCTGACCAACAACTTCCGTTCTCTCTACGTCGCCCCTTCCGCGGAGCAGGCTAAGGTCTTCTCGGTGGACCGCATCAAGGACGTGGTGGAGTCTTCTCCACTCCTCAAGGCGTACACCACCACGAAGATCAGCCAGGCCGTGTTCTTTAAGAAGTTCATCAACTTCTCCCAAATCCGTCTGCGGTACGCTTACCTCACCGCCGACCGAGTCCGAGGCATCCCAGCCGACCTGGTCTGCATCGATGAGCTCCAGGACATCCTGGTGGACAACATCCCGATCATCGAGCAGTGCGCCTTCCACTCCAGCTACAAGTTGTTCCTCTACTCCGGCACGCCGAAGTCGGAGGACAACACGATCGAACACTACTGGCAGGAGTTCTCCACCCAGAATGAGTGGGTGGTCCCCTGCGAGCGGCACGGGACGCCGAACAACCCCAGCTCGTGGCACTGGAATGTGCTGGGGGAGAAGAACATCGGCAAGCAAGGATTGGTCTGTGACAAGTGCGGAGAGCTGATCAGTGCTGCCCATCCACAGGCCAAGTGGGCTAGCATGAACCCCCGAACGCCCTCGAATGAGAACAAGGTGGCCTTCGAGGGTTATCGAATCCCTCAACTCATGGTCCCCTGGGTTGATTGGCAGGAGGTTCTGGAGGCGCAGGAGCATTATCCTCGTGCCCAGTTCATGAACGAGAAGCTGGGGATGTCCTATGACTCTGGTGTCCGCCCGATCACCAGGGCTCAACTTCAGTCTTGCTGCAAGTCTCACATCCGGATGGGTGACATCGAGCAGTTCAAGGAGCTCGCCCAAGGCCGTCGCGTGTACGCTGGGATTGACTGGGGTTGCCATGATGAGGAAACCCGCATCCTCACCCAGCGTGGCTTCGTCTACTTCCGTGACCTCACCGACGATGATCTGGTGGCCCAATGGGATCCTGAGACCCGGGAGATGATGCTAGTTCGGCCCCTAGAAAGAACCGTTCGGGACTGGGATCAACCACTCCTGCATTTCAAAGCACGGGGCTTGGACATGATGCTGAATCATGTCCACCGTATGCGTGTACTTGGCCCAAACGCCACGCGATGGACAACGGAGACGGCGGAAGAAACTGCCGAAAGAAGTGTAGTCAAGTTCGTTGGTCACGTGGACTGGCATGGCCGGGAGGAAGAACTATTCCAGTTGCCAGCTTTACCGAAGAGCCCCGGATATGTGGGGTGTGATCATCGCACCTTCAGGATGGATGATTGGCTGGAGTTCCTTGGATACGTGGTGTCCGAAGGTGGGGTCTGCCTCCGTCCCAGCAAAGCCGACCCGACTGTCATGTTTCCCTATTCCCTGAAGATGTCTCAGCGCGAGGATGCTGCCCCAATCAAGTCGCTTCGGATTAAGGAATGCATGGAAAGATTAGGAATCCCCTTCACCGAGTTCCCAAACGAAGAGACGGGTGATCTGAATTGGACGATCAAAGGGAAGCAATTCTGGCACTGGTTCTATTTCAATGTGGGAAGGACGGGCGATACTAAACGCCTGCCACGTTGGGTGCTGGGACTCTCCAAACGACAACTTCAGATTCTCTTTGATGCCATGACATTGGGTGATGGGTACATTGATCCGAGAGAGGACTGCAATAACGGCGCTTATTATTCCACTTCAAGGGGTCTTTGCGAGGACTTCCAGGAACTCTGCATCCGACTGGGACTACGCTGCGTGGTTCGCCTCCACAAGGAAGCTATTGGAAACCGGAAGACCCGATGGAGGGCTCTCTGGTCCAGCGGTCGGGACTTCCAGTTCAATGCTCTCAAAGATCGAGTAGAGCGTGTTCCTTACAATGGCAAGGTCTACTGTTGCAAGGTCCCTTCCGGCTACATCGTGACGGAACGGAATGGATCGATCGCCTATCAGGGCAACACGGGCGAGAACACCTACACCGTGATCAGCTTCGGCGGCTATCTTGGTGGCGGGAACTTCACCATCTTCTGGGTGCACCGTTTCACCGGGCCAGATCTTGAGCCGGACAGACAGCTCGACCTCATCTCCCAGATGATCACTCAGCTTCACGTTCAGCTCGTGGGCGTGGACTACGGTGGGGGCTTCCACAACAACAAGATCCTCATCCAGCGGTTCGGACCCAACAAGGTCATCAAGTACCAGTACAACCCGCGGCAGAGGAAGAAGATCTACTGGGAGCAGAACCTCCTTCGCTACATGTGCCATCGATCAGAGGTGATGAGCGACCTCTTCACGGCGTTCAAGAAGAAGCTGGTGGACCTGCCGAACTGGGAGGAGTTCTTTGATCCCTACGGTCAGGACATCCTCAACATCTTCAGCGAGTACAACAACCGGCTGAGGATGGAGGAGTTCAAGCACGCTCATGGGAAGACGGACGACGCCTTCCACTCGATTCTGTACTGTCTTCTGGCGTCAATGATCCAACAGCCACGCCCCGACATCATCCGTCCGATGAGAGAGTCTGGGGTGCCCGTGTATCAGGGGTAAAGAGAAGCGCCTGGCGGGGCGCTTCGGGAGGGAGGGACTAGCGGATGCCGATCGCCCGGGAGAACGCCTCGGCGACAACGCGGGGCGTCGCCAGCCACCTGATTCCTCTGTAGACCAGGTAGCCGAGCCCGGCGGTGCCGAGCCCGGCGATGAAGCCGGTCCGGCCGGGGGTGAGGAGGGGAGCGGAGGGCTCGCCGGTGTTGGTGAGCTCACCGGCCAGGGCTTCGGCCTTGACCTTCGGGTCTGCCATTTTCGATCTCCTTGCAAGGGTTTACGAGGACAAGTTGGCATTCTCGTCTTCAAAGGTCTTATGCCAGGAAACCCCCTGGATTTTCAGTCTGGAGGGCTAAACAGCAATGGAACGATCATTTAGGAGGGCTTTTGCAGCCTGGGGGACATTCTGGGGGTGATTTTGGATCATGATCATCGCGGAGTCGCGGATGTTCTTCCGGCCACGATCAAGGAGCGCATAGAGGTTCTTGAGGACGGGAGTCTTGGCGAAGTTCTTCCGCTGGCGGACGGAGGTCATCATCCGGACGACTAGGAGATAGAACGGCTCCCAGGTATGATCACACCCAACCAGCTCCTGGAGGCGCACCATCTCGTATTCGGAGAGCTGGAGGAAGAGCTCGCCCCAGACCGATATCACGTCCGGCGCGAGTTGCTCCTTTCGTAGTCCTAGGAGGGTCACAGCGTCCCGGTAGTACTTCAGAAGCTCCTCATCCGGCGCATCTCGCATGGCGGAGAGGTCAAGACCGTTGATGTGGAGGAGGAACTGAATCTGCTTCTCCGCATTCGCTAGTCGTGCTTCCAGTTTCCTGATCCTGAACTCATCTTCCATTGGACTTCCCATCTCCCTGGGGTGCATGCTACCTATACTAGAGACCGCGCACACGGTGTACAAGCCCGCCGTGATTGACAGAACGGGAATCACGAACCTATGATTGACCAAAGGTGACACGATGAGCGATCAGGCCGGTGCCATTCCTCTCGGTCTTGCCCAGCAGCAGGCCGCTAAGAACGTCGATCCAGAACAGCTCGAGGTGATGGGGAAGAGGGCAGCGGCTCTCTACGCAGAACAGCGTACGCCGTTGAACGAGGCGGTGGTGGAGATCGTGAAGGAAGCCCGGCTGGCTCCCGAGCAGGTGAAGCGCGTGTGCGAGTTCGCCAACACCGCTGCTTACCTCATGGAGTTCGAGAAGGGCGGTGAGGTCAGGAACGTGACCTTCGATGGTGGGCCAGCCAACCCAGCCGCCGTCCTCCAAGATCTCAACGATGGTTCCTCCCCCCCGCCCAGGCAGGTCAAGACCGCCGGATACCAGCCGCCCATCGGTCACTACAAGACCGCGATGGCCTCCGATTCGATCCTGGCCGAGGCATTCGGCATCAAGTCGGAGATGGAAAAGACCGCCCAGCTCGATCACGCCATCCGGGCGAACCCGGGGGAGGAGATCGCAGACCTTCGCGTACGTCTGGAAGGTGTCCGGGACGACCTGAGGAGCAAGTACGCTTCCTCCGGCGTGCTCCTCCACGACGTCCGCCACGACCTCTGCGAGTCCGTTCGCCGGGAAGTTCTGGCCGGGACGGCTCTGGAGGACATCGGAAAGGCCTGGCATGGCTACGCCCCGACCCAGATGTGGAAGGAGGCCATGCTGATGGTCTCCGGGCATCTGAAGGCGAGTGGGATGACGAAGGAAGCCAGCTTGTCCTTCACCCCGATCGCCAAGCTGGCTGGCCAGAGGATTCCCAACACCAACCATCCAGTCGTCGATCGCTTCATCGCCCTCACGAAAATCTCCCACGAGCACGCCAAACTGGAGAAGGCGATCGAGATCGTCAATGACCAGCTCCACGATGTGAATCGCAGGCTGGAGGCGATGGCATGACACCGAAGCTTGCCCTAGCGATGGCACTCCTGAGCCGGGAGAAGATCGCGGAGAAGGTAGGAGTTCTCAGAGCCTTGCACCAGACAGCTCGCAAGGCCGGTAAGGAACTGGCGGAAGCAGGTCACCCGATTGCGGGGACAGCGGTTGGCCTTTTTCCGGCTGCGGCGGGCGCTTACGGCATCCACAAGGCCCTTCAGACTCAGACGGGGCAGGCCCTGAAGAACAAGTACCAGCAGTGGAAGTACGAGAGGGCTCTCCGCCAGGCCCAGCAAGGTTACGGGTACTAGCCATGTCGAAAAATCCAGTCGAGGAGTTTCTTGCTCTTCAGGAGGCCCCTAAGACAAAGGAAGCGGGTTTCTTGGGGAACCTCTGGCACGCCTTCTCCGAAGGATTACAGCAACATCCGCCCACGTCGGAGGCAGCTCAAAGTCTGGGGCAGGTCATAGCTCGAGGAACGGGCTCGATCCTGCCGGGGGCCATCGGCACAGGACTCCTGGGCGCTGCTTTCGCGGGAGCTGGCAAAGGAGTCGGCGCCATCCGAGAACGATTCGCGAAAGCGCGTGACTTCAAGCAGATGATGGAGGCCAATCCTCGCCTGCACAAAGAGGACGCTGGGCATATCCAGTCCCTCTACAACTCCCTTCGTGCCATGTCACCGGACATGGCTAAGGATCCGCTCATCGCGGGCTCTTTCGTTCACCAGATGATGGAACGGGCCCCCGAGGGTGGACCCATGATCCCGATCGAGACGTCGAAGCTGTTGAGCGAGACCACGAGGAATCTGTCTCAAGCTCGAGGGAGCCATCCATTCCTGGATTCGATGAAGTTCTCCCCCCTGCCCGCACTGGCACCGGCGCAGGTCCAGTCTCCCCAGCCACGTCTGATCGGCGAACGTCGTTTTGGGCCGGGCGGGGAAGAACTTGGACGTACTGAAAAAGAGTACGCGTAGATGATCATCAAGGTCTGCCAGTTTCGCGCTCGGCGCGATCAGGGTGAGCGTCTAGTCGAGGTCTTCCGACCTGGTGAGATCGAGAAGGCGGCTGCCTTCTTCGCCATGGGCAAGACGGCTCAGCCGATGCTGCCGGAGGTTCAGCAGTTCCTCCAGCATCTCATGCCGGACCCCTCGAAGATCTACGTCCTGGTCAACGCCCTGGGCGCGGGAGAGTACTGGGGATCGAACATCAACGGCGACTACTTCCCAGAAGGGTCGCTGATTCATCGTGGCCCAATCTACGGTTACGAGACCTTCTACCAGGCCCATCCTTACAAGCACCACGTCAACAAAGATCCCAGCCGGTCCTTCGGCGAGGTGAAGATCAGTGCCTGGCATGATGAGATGAAGCGTGTCGAGCTCGTGGTCTGCATAGATCGCGAGTTGGCGGCTAAGTTCGGTGCTCAGGACATCTGCGACAAGCTCGATCACGGTCTCTTCCCCGACGTCAGTATGGGATGCAAGGTGCCCTACGACCTCTGCTCCAAGTGTACAGACTGGGCGAAATACCGTGATGCCCAGTCCACCTACGATCCTTCCCTCCACCAGTCGGTGGGGCAGGCTGTTCTTGTCTTCCATCGCCGGAATCCGATCCGTGGATTGTCGGTCACGAGGAATGATTATTGCGAGCACCTCAAGACTCAGCTCAACAAGATCTTGTCGGATGGGACTAAGATCTACGCGATCAACGACTTCCCCAGGTTCTTCGACATCAGTTTCGTCTTCATCGGAGCCGACAAGACCGCAAAGGTGATGGCGAAGCTAGCTCACGTGACCCTGGGTTATCATTCCGAGGTCGTGCCTTCATGGCATCTCGCGGAGGAGTTAGGGTATCAGCCGGAGATCGAGAAGGATTTCGAGAAAGTCGCGGCCGTCCCAGTTCGGCAAGTGCTGCGTGAGGTAGTCCGTGCGACGGGGAAGAGATACCATCCCGAAAAGATGAGTCTCAACCGTGCAATCACTATGGCGCGGAAGGGCGTGGCCAAGTCCGAGATGCCGGAGGAGAAGCAGGCTGGTTTGGACCTGGTGCGTGCGAGATTGCGGGAAAAAAAGGCTTCCCATCACAAGGGTGCGGAGATTACAAAAGAGGTCGTGCCATCGCAGTTTGGCGGTAAGGCAGTGCCCACAGAACATTCAACTCCCGATCTTCCAAACGAGATTCTCGATCAACTCGGAAAGTGTCCCCTACACGAGGCCCTATCTACACCCACCTCTATGGGCATGCTCCTCCGGCCCCGTGAATTCCAGCGCATCACCATCATCAGCTTGGGTCGTAAAGATCTGGCAGATCAGATGGATCGCGATAGCATGGTCATTCCCCAGTCTGGGGAACGTGACACGACCGTGCCGATGGGTCCTGAACATTTCAGCGATATCATCAAGAGACTCCTGATGCCGTTCTTGGAAGGGCGCAGCATGTTGGAGCCGATCGCCAAGCGTCGTATGATCCCGACCTCCATCGGTGGTGAGGGTGAGCCTCCAGAGCTGCACAAGGAGCCTTGGGGTAACACCTTGAAGGTGGAGAAGTTGAAGACAGCAGAAAGTCCCTTCCTATGCAAGATCGCGGCAGCCTATAATGGCTACCTAGATCGGGCAGTTGACTGCCTGAAGCAAGCAGCAGATATTGTGAGCAGCCATTCCGATCTTTGGGAAACGGTCTTCCGAGAGGGACTGGCAACCGGTTTCGAGAAAAACGCCGCTGGCGCAAAGGTTAATCCAGCGGTGTTGTTAGGTGCAATCGGTGGTGGTTACGCTCTCAGTGAATACGCACGGTGGCAGAGGGAACGAGCTCGGATGGGTGTACAAGAGCCAGTCGGCCCGATCACGAACTTCGCAGCGGAGTATCCAAAGCTGCTCATGTTCCTGGCGGGCATGGGAGCATTGCACCAACAAGGGTCAACGATCCCCCGTAGGATCGTCCAAGGCATCGCAGGCTTCGCAGATAAGCCGGATGTCTAGCTTCGGTGAGCGTGAGGGGCTGAGACCTCGAAGAAACGGATCATCGAAGGCAACAGAACGAACGCAACCGAAAAGGAGATCTTCAAATGGATCGTGACCTCGCCGCAATCTACGGCACCGGCAACTACGAGCCCGAGCAGAACGACATCGAGAAGATGGCCGCCGCGGAGCTCCTCGTGAAGCTCGCGGAGGAAGAGGGTGTGGACCTCGCTCGGTTCAACGACAATGAGATCGCCGAGATGATCGGCAACCTCTACAAGTCAGCGGAAGAGACCCCGGCGGAGGAGAAGAAGGAAGAGGCCAAGGCCAAGGAGAAGGACAGCCAGTTCGGCCAGGAGCACGAGAAGGGCGAGTCCAAGGAGAAGGAAGAGAAGGAAGAAGAGGCCAAGGAGAAGGCAGCCGAGGCCGACTTCCTGGGGCGCGTGATGGCGCACTCCATGGTGCAGGAGCTCCGCGACATCGAGAAGCAGGCGATGTCGGAGAAGGGGCTGGGGCTCGTGAACAAGCTGAAGAACTTCGCCGGCGGCCGTGGGGCAGCCGCGCGTGAGGCAGTGAGCCACCTGAAGGGCGCCGTTGGCAAAGGTACCTCCCTCGCGGACAGGGCGAAGCAGGTAGGTCGGGCGATCAAGTCGTCGCCGGAAGGGGCAGTCGCAGCTCTCGGGGCGACCGCGCTCGCAACCAAGGGTGTCCACAGCGCCGTCAAGGGCAAGAAGGAACCCGAGGCGACGAAGGAAGGCTCCGCGTTCGAAGCCCTCGCCCAGCAGAGGGCGTTCGAGATGGCGAAGCAGGCCGGGTACGTGGACGAGCAGGGCAACCTCTTGGTCCAGACTCAGGAGAAGCAGGCATCGGCTCTCGACCAGGCGCTCGAGCTCCGCGCCCTCCAGATCTGCGAAGAGTCCGGCATTCCGGTGGAGTGGGAGCAGTAGGTCCGAACAGCTTGGGTGACTGAGCGTGGAAGAGATGATGACGGCGTTCTGGGATGAGCTGGAGAAGATCGGGGCACAAGCTCGATCTTCCTCGAGCGTGTGGTCGTCAAAGACCGTGGGTGCACCACGGGCGAAGACCCCACCGATCCAGGCAGACCGAGCGCCGACACCTCCTGCCTCTCTCAGCCCCAAGCTGGTTGGTCCAGCGTCGCAGTACGGCAAGCGACCACCAGACTACGCGCAACCGAACATCGACACCTCCCCATCAGCCAACCCTGCTCAGGGTGCGGCGGAGCGAAGTACTCCGCCTCCCAATGTGGTCTTTGGGGTACGATGATGGGACACGAGAGGAGAAATCAGATGCGATTCTCTCTACAGGACATGGTCCGGCAGTCGCTTGCCGAAGCTGAGGAGCGGGTCAAGATCGCGCAGCTTCAGCAGGAGCCTGATCGGGACGAGTCCAAGAAGAAAGACGAGAAGGAAAAAGAGAGCGGCTTCGAAAACAAGGGCGCTCCCAAGGAGACGGGCAACACCCCCGAGCGGAACTACGAGAGTTATGGGGAGAAGACCTCCTCCGTGTTCGTGGAGAAGCTCGCGTCGGCAGTGGAGTATCTCAACAACCATTTCCTGACGAAGGAAGCGGTTGGCGAGACCATGCCGCCCCCGCCCCACACCGTCACCCCGGGGATCGGACCTGGCATCGGCCAGACGTCCCTGGAGACCAACGTCAACTCCCCCACCCCCGGCGTCCAGTCGGAGGAGACGGGAGAGGCCAAGACCGGCAAGCCGCCGATGGCCACGGGGTCGGACACCAAGTCTCCCGGCCAGACCAACCCCGGAACTTCCCTCAAGACCGACGCCACCACTCCTCCCGGCGGGAGTGAGAACTGGACGCACCAGGACAAGATGAAACAGTCGGCTGCTCTCCTCATCAGCAGGAAGCAGAAGACAGCGCAGGTCAACCGCGTCCTGGGTATCATGAGCAAGATGGCCGGCGAGGACGTATCCGCCGCCCAGATCAAGGCCACGCACAATGACGTCCCCCCGGATGCGTCCAAGAGCGGTGAGGACGTCCCCTCTCTTCCCGGCGAAGCCAGCCGGCAGGAGAGCATGATCAACTCCAACGAAGCTGCAAGGGACTACACCAAGCAGCAGGCGAAGGCCGTACCCAAGGAACGGATGGGTGAGGTGATCGACGAACCAGCCCAGAAGAAGTCCACGGATCCGGTGCTTCATGAAAACCTCGACTCTGCTGCCGGCGCGGGCGTGAAGCTCTCATCAGCGGTGGCGGCAAGGGCTCTCCTCCGCAAGATCGCGGAGGAGGGGGCGAAGGACGATGCTTCGCCCGAGGAGAAGGAGAGGGCTGCGAAGCTGCACGAAGCCCTCAAGGCCAAGCAGGAAGAGAAGAAGGAAGCCGCCTTCGGTAGCAGCGCAATGCCCATCTCGGGTGGGTACTAGGAGGACATGATGAGCCAGACCAAGATCAGTGCTGCCCAGGCCGCGCAGGTCTACGCCGAGGTTCCAGGTGTTCTTCGGGCACTCGTCTCCGAGAGGGACGAGTTGCGCACGAAGCTGGCGGGTGTGGAGACCAAGCTGCGGGAGTACGAGAAATCCGACCGAATCGAGAAGATCGCTCGCACGATGGAGACCAAGGGCATCGACCCTGGCACCACCTTCGAGGAGAAGGTCGAGCGGATCAAGGAGGCGGAGACTCGTGGCCGGAAGCTCGACGTCATCGAAGAGGCGATCGAGATGTCGGCCCCCAATGGGGCTCTCGGGAAGCTGGCAGGAGCGGAGGCGCCGGGTAACGGTGCGGATGCTCTCACGGCGTACATCCTGGGTGGGCTCTCCGAGTAGCAGCCAACCGGAAAACCAAGGAGAACTTCAATGTCCGTTTCGAACTTCACTCTGATCACGGAACTCATTCCGGTCCTCCGGAGGGATTTCCCCCTCAACGACCGGACCCTGGCGAATCCGAACGGAACGAACCCGCTACTGGATGGCGAGTTCATGAACCTCAACAGCAGCTACAAGCTCATCCGTGGCGTCGATGGAAGCATCGGCTGGGCAGTCTTCGCGGAGAAGGGGCGTTTCGACGTCCAGGCTCTTGGGAAGACGACGGTGCTGTTCGGCATGACCTACGAAGCCGACACCCTGATCTTCACCGCCGCTGGCCTCACGCTCCTGGGCAAGCTCCAGATCAGCGCGAGCGTCACCGGACCGGATGGGAAAACGAAGTCCGGCCTGGCGAACTACTCGTCCGGCGAGGTCATCGGCTACGTCACCCGTCACCCGAACGACAACGGCAACAAGCTGCGCTTCATCCAGACCCTGGTCTAGGCCAGGAGAGGATCACGAAGGAGAATCACGATGAGCGTTCCCGCAAGAGTCCTGAACGACCTCTTCACCAACAAGGTGGGGACGGCCGAGGGGAAAGAGAAGATCGCCGAGTACGCCGGCACCTACGTCCGCGACCGTCTCCGTGAGGTGAGCTACGCCCGCAAGGTCCAGCCGCCCCAGATGGTGACCAGGGCGGACTGCCAGCGGTCCGTCAACCACGACACGCTCGTGAAGATCGTGGACGTGGAGCCCAAGAGCCGCGCGATGGCCCTGACCTTCCGCGGTCAGCCCGAGGCCCGCTTCATCCGCGCGCCCCGTGCCGAGGTGGCTTTCTGGACCGTCAGCTCGGAGAAGTTCGAGAAGACGGAGCAGGAGCTCCTGGCCTACGAAATGCCGATCACCAAGGTCATCGAGGACAACTCGGTGAAGGACATCCAGGAGATCGAGGACCGCGAGTGGACCATCCACATCGAGGCCGCTGTCCAGGCCCTCCAGGCCGAGGCCAACGGTGGTTCGGTCACCGCCCTGAACGCTTCGGCGCTCCAGGGAGCGACCCCGCCGGTCGAGTTCTCCGTCCGCAAGGGCGAGCTCGCCCGCGAGGCCACCACGGACGACGCGACCGTCTGGCCGGTTCAGAGGCCGGACTTCGTCAACCTCTTCAAGCTGATCGATGGCAACAGGCTGCGCGCCGAGCAGATCCTGATCACCGAGGTGGACTGGGACGACGTCCTCCAGTGGACGCTCGAGGACTTCGGCGACAAGCTCCAGTCGGAGACCACGGTGGACGGATACAAGTACAACCTGCTTCTCGGCAGGCAGTACATCCGGACCATCAAGACCGACATCCTGCGGCCGGGCAACGTCTACTGCTTCACCGCCCCGGACTTCCTGGGCCGCTTCTACATCCTCAACAACACCAAGTTCTACATCGACAAGATCGCGAACCTGATCACCTGGCAGTCCTGGGAGGACATCGCGGTCGCTGTCATCAACATCGCATCGGTGCGGAAGCTGGAGCTCTACTCCGGTGACGCCACGACCATCGACACCGACAGCATCCTCACCGCCAAGAGCCCGAAGGCGGAGGAGGACCTCGGCGCCGAGAACAACCGCGTGGACTCCGGCCTGGTCTACCCGGGCATCGAGGTCTACTAGCCCCGGCCCTTCGGGGTGAACGTACGGGCTGAAAGCGCCGGCGTCTCGCTGTAGGCGCCGGCGCTTTTTCTTAGGAGGAGACAAATGGCCGAGACACAGTCGTTCTACACGGTCGAGAACATCGTGGGGAATGCCCGCACGAGAGCGCACCGTCACAGGTCCGCGTGCGTGCGGCGTAACAAGCAATACATCGCCGGGAGACGAACCCTGCCAGGCAAGAAGATCACCTTCTCCGAGGAGATCTTCCAGCGTGAGGCAGCCAAGCTCCTATGGATGCTGAAGGAGGGGATGATCGTTCTCACCGCTCCAGGCCGACTGCGGATCACCTACGCCTCCACGGGTGAGTTCATCCTCAGCCGACCGGACGGGGCGTTCAAGGCACTCCCCAAGGGAGAGCTGCCGGAGTGTTTCCAGAAGGTCAAGCCGGAAGATCAAATCCCTGCCACCCCGGAGACGACCACCCCGGAAGAGGTAGAGAAGGCCGAGGAGATTCTCGAGGAGATCGCGGAAGAGGTCCAGCCGGAGGTGGTCGAGGTCGCCCCACTACCCAAAGACCAGCCGGTCACGGAATCTGTCTTCGGGTCCGTCAAGCTCTCCGAGCTTTCTCGAGAGGCGAAGGAAGCTGAGGAAGAGATGTCGGTCGCAGATGAGGAGTCAGCAGCCGCATCTGAGCCAACGAGATCGCATCACAAGTCCAAGAAACGGAGATAGCCAATGGTGAAAGTCACCAATCTCACTGATCGGGTAGCGGGCTTTCTGCACTGGAGGGTCATGCCCAAGAGTTCTGTGCTCCGCGATCCGCGTGGGGCGAAGAGGGAACTGATGCCGGCTGAGATCGCCTACAGTTCAGTCGCCAAGCACCTGGCCGATCAGGGTGTCCTGGAGCTGGAGGGGTACCATCCCCAGAAGGCGGTTCCAGTCAAGGCTGAGGCGCCACGTGCTTCCGTAGACCCCATCATCCGGAAGAAGAAGGCCAAGGACGAGTAATGGACGCGGGAACGGTCTCCAGTTTCGCTGATGAGATAGGAGACGTGGCCAAGGGGGAGAGGGCAGCCTTGAAGTACAGCTCTCCTGAGGCACCTCCAGGGATCAAGAACCCTGATCAGCAGTCTCCCTATGGGCGACAGCTTCTCAAGGGCCAGGAGGTGGAGAAGGAACACAAGGACACAATCGGCTGGCTCAAGAAGAACCCCGATGCTCCTTTGGAGGCCGCCACCCGCAGCATTGCTTCCGACCATCTGGATGAGGACCGGAAGTACTACACCCATCTCAAAGAGATGGAGGACAAGTACAAAGAGGCCATGGTCCATGGCCTCTTTGACGAGCTGGAGAAAATCGGAGGTGGAGGCATCATGAAGGCGCTTTCCACAGACATCACACCAGGATACGGCCCTCTCCTACCGAGGCTGAAGAGGGGATTCGGGGATGTGGGAAGGGCCTTGAAGAATCAGGTCCAGCGCCACGGAGTAAAGGGACTGGTTGGATGACAGCACAGCTTCAAGGTCTCTCTGGTATTCCGGGGGTGAGCGACATCTTCAACTCGTTCATCCAGACTGTCCGATTCTTCATGCGGGATCATCCTCAACTCAACCGGCTCATCAAGGGCGAGGAATCTTCTGATCGGATGATTGCCTGGGCGATCCTCGACTTCCTCAGCGACTTCGCAGGCACTCCGCCGAGCCTGGGGTACTACTCCCTGGACCAGCTCTTCAACATGCACTACCAGAGCTTCGCGCTTCGTGGCACGGTGGTGTCGCTCCTTCAGTCTGTCGGTATTCTTCAGACCAGGAACTTCCTCCAGTTCTCGGACGGGGGAATCAACGTCAACGCCAGCGACAAGGGCCCGATGTGGATGCAGTGGATCCGGGACTTCCAGGGCAAGTACGAGCAAGAGAAGGTTGCCCGAAAGGTGAGCCTGAACATCGCCCAGCTCTTGGGGACTTTCACCGGCAGCCACTCCGAGTACTTCTTCGTGAACGGCTGGTACGGGGTATATTAGGAGAAGCACATGGCCATCACCGCACGTCAGTTCAGTCACCTTGCGGAGCTCGTGGATTACCTCAATGGGGTCGTGCTGTCCAGGGACCTTGAGCCGACTCTCAATCTGGATGGGTTGACGCTAATCCTTACCGGGGGGACAACGACGTTTGTGGGAACGGCGCTCACGCCTAATCAGATCGTGGCGCAGATCAACGCTATCGTGGGGGGCGCCGCATCCATCCGAAACTATGGAACGGCCGCGCCGCCGAGGTCCAAGCTGGCCTTCATCTTGGCGGCTCAGGTCATCGACAAGGACGGTACCGCCAACAGCCTTCTGGGCCTTTCCACAACAGCCGATGTAACTGTGGGAGCCACGGCGGTGGCGAAGGCCGACATCATCTCGATCACGGAATTCACGAACCGGTTCACGGTCGTGCACGAGTAGGAGATCTCCATGCGTGACGACGAACTATACGAGCGGCTGCGCGGGCCTCAAACCCAGGCGAGTTGGGTAGAGGGCGCGGAGCAGTTCCTCAAGCTGAAGGTCGCGTCCGGTGGTCTCCTACCGGAGGAGAAAGAGCAGCTCCGCAAGCTCGGGCACAAGCTCGCCATCGCCAACCGGATCGGCATGCACCTTCGTAAGGAGGGCCAGGCGGTCCTCGACAAGCCGATCACGCCAGAAGAGGAGCAGCGAGCTCTTCACGGTGCGATGCTCTCTGGTCTCCGATCTAAGACCACGGGGGATATGGCCCGGGCCGAGGGCGTGCGGCGGAAGAGAGGAGAGCACTTCGGGAAGCTCTTGGGTACCTTGGGTGGTGCGGCTGCGGGCGGCCTAGCTGGGCGTTCCCATGGTCTGGCGGGGACAGCTCTGGGCATGGCTGCTGGTGGGCTGGGCGGGCACATGACCGGCAAGACGATCGGGGAGGAAATCGATCGTAGCCGCATGATGTCTGCTCTCCCGGCCTCCAAGGAAGCCGAGTTGGAGAAGGAAACGGCGAACCCATCTATGGCTCTCGCCCACCCCAACGCGAAGGTCGCTGCCGCTCCAATGAATGAGGGCAGCGCCGGCTTGCTGGACATCATCAAGCGTACCAGCGCGGCGGCATCCAAGAAGGTTGCCGACCTACCCAAGAAGACTAGCTGGCTCAGCAAATGGACCTCCTACGAGGGCGAGCCCAAGGTCGCCGCTGTCTTGGAGATGTTGCGGAAGAAAGCGTCCATTCGGAAACGGGCCGCGGATGACGATCTTACCATCCCTGTTCAGCCGGAAGCGGCACAGCCTGGAATGGGGCATGGAATGGGCGGAGAGGGCGAGATGAATCCCTCGGAGCTCCAGGAGTTCCTTCAGGCCCAGCAGCAGGCCAACGAGGCTGAGTTCTTCCGCCAGCAGGCAGAGGAAGCCTCGGCTCAGGCCCAACAGCTCCAGGAGCAGACGCAGATGCTCCAGCAGCAGAACCAGCAGCTCCAACAGCAGAGCCAGCAGGTTCAGCAAGAGGGCGCGCAACAAGCAGAGATGGCCACCCAACAGGCGCAGCAGGCTCAGCAGGAATCCCAAATGGCCCAGCAGGATGCCGTGACCGCCCGGGACGAGAGCCTGAACGCCCAGCAACAAAACATCGCCCTGCGGCAGGCCATTACCCAGTACCGGCAACAGCTCATGGACCTCTTGGCCCAGGACCCGACTATGGCCGCCGGGCCTCCCCAGGTGCCTCAGGGGCCGCCTCCGGGACCTCCAGGCCCACCAGCCGGCCCAGGTGGAGAAGCGGGCCCAGGAGGCCCTCCAGGAGCTGAGGGAGGGCCTCCGGGAGCCGAAGCTGGCGCAGAGGGTGGTCCACCCCCAGGAGCTGAGGGTGGGGCTCCCCCGGAAGGGATGCCACCAGAGGCGGCAGGTGCTCCTCCAACTCCCCCACCGGCCGGTGGAGGAGCGGGAGTGACCGTCAACGTGAAAGCACCGAAGTCGGAGAAACCGCAGCAATCGGTAGCCCAAGGAGAAGGATGATGGAACGCTTTCTGGCCAATCTGTACCGCGAAGAGCAGGAAAAGACCGCGGCTGCCGAGCTCGAGAACTTCCTCGCCCAGCAGCCTCTCGAGGAGCTCGAGGCTTTCTTGGGACTGACTAAAAAGGCCGCATCTGCCGATGAAGCGTTGGGTGCAGTCAAGGAGTGGGCCCAGAAGAAGATGAAGCATCCTCTCAGTAGCCCGTTCAGCAAGGAACGACGAGACATGCTGAAAGAAAAAAAGGCAGTAGCTGAGCCGGGCGGAGCTGAGGCACAGCTTCCCGACTCCAAGCCCGGCAGGGCCCTGGACGCGAAGATGAAGGCGATCGATGAGTACAGCGCCAAGGCGCGGCTCGAGACGCCCCCGACCAGGGAACAGGCCGAGACGGCGGGCAAGGTCAACTACGATGGCCCCAGTGTGGCGGCAAAAGAGGTTGAGAAGAAAGGCTCCATGATCTGGGCTGACCGGATGGGCAAGAAGCTCGCAGCGGCTTGCATGGGCAAGGAGACCGAGTTCACCACCCCCGAGGCCAAGCAGAAGGCGGGCGTCATGGCAAAGGCCATGAAGGCCGGCGATGGTAAGCCGGAGGCCCAAAGGAAGCAGCTCGTCAGCGCGGTCGCTTCCAACATGAAGAAGCAGGGCGGGGCCCCGATCTCCGAGTACGAGGATGAGCCGGGATACGATCCTGGATACGACCGGGCCATTCAACTGGGGGGTGTAAAGGGAATGCTCGCGGGGGGACTTGGGGGAATGGGAGTGGGTGCTGGTCTGGGAGCCCTTCTCGGCCGCCGGTACGGGCTGGCCGGCCCTGGAGCCGCTCTTGGTACATCTCTCGGATCTATCGGGGTTCCGATCGGCGCCGCCATCGGTGGGCATCGGGCGGCCAAGCGGTACATGGCTGGGAAGGGAAAGCAGTCCCAGGGCGTTGGTGACTCCGCCGGTATGGGCCTGTCCGGTCAGGGCGCGGGCCAAGGCATCGAATCCCTCGGTGGCCTTGGGGATACGGGAGTCGGGACGGACAAGACCACGATCGCTCACGTGAAGGCGAAGCTCGCTGCTAGAGCCTTTCATTCCACGAGGGGAGCTCCGGACCACATCCGGAAGATCGCGGCGGCCATGACGGGTGTGCAGATTGCCAAACTCGCAGGCATCTCTCAGGCCGAACCGCCCAGCCCACTCGAAGCGGCTGCGATGCAGGCACAGCAAGCGAAGCTGGAGTCAACTCCTCGCCAGATGCTCGCGGGTGGGATACCGTTCGGACTTCTGGGTGGGCTGGCGGGAGCGGGTATGGCCGGGCATCTTGGGGGCGCAATCCCGGGGGCCCTCGCCGGGGGGGCTTTGGGAGCGGGGATCGGTGCATTTGGTGCCCATAGAGCGAGACAGCATCATGCAGCACTCCGAGCGGCGACAGAGGGAGGAGAGATCACACCAGCTATGGCCGGAGCGCTGGAGACTCAGAGGAAAGGGGAGAGCGTGCCGCGAAGAGGCATCATCCACGGTATCCTTGGTGGAATCGGCGGTGCCAGTTTGGGGAACGTAGTGGGGGCAGACTACGGTCATCCCGGTCTTGGAGCGGGTATCGGGGCACTCGGGGGCGCTGGTCTTGGGGCACTGAGTGGAATCATGGCTGCACGCAAGCAACAGCAACGTCGCATGGCCCTGACAGGGGGAGGCGCCGAAGATGGGGGAGCTCCGGTGGCGATGCCGAGTGAATAGTGGCCAACCTCGTCGTCAAGAGCCCGCTCGTCAGGAGCTTCTCTCTCGATTTCCTGGAGATCACCTGGGAGATCGAGAACACTCCTCGTGATCCCCACGATTTCGTAGGCTACATCGATCGCAGTGAATCCCCGATGGGGCCATGGGACATGGTCGCCGGCCCATTCGAGGACCGCTACCGTTTCGTGGACAACCGGGTCAACCTCCAGCATCGCTGGAGGCAGCTCTACTACCGCATCCGGTACATCCAGAAGCTGGACGCAACCAACGTCTACGAGTCCGAGCCATTCACCTTCACCGCCGAACCAGATCTTGTCTCCGCAGAGATCCAGCGGTTGGAGAGGATGCTCTGGGAGGAGTTCGCTGGCCGCGCTTGCTTCATCTTCCCCGTCCGTACCTTCGGTCAGCATTGCCCGTCCTGCATGGATGGACCGGACAAGGGGAAGGGGTTCACCATGCAGCGGAGGCGCAGTCAGTGTCTCACCTGCTACGACACGGGCTACGTCCGGGGATACTTCGATCCGATCGAGATCTTCATGCAGTTCGATCCCTCTCCCCAGTCGATCCAGACGCTGCCCATCGCGGAGAGACAGCAGAACGACACCACCGCACGACTACCCAACTTCCCACTGGTGAAACCACGGGATATCATTGTGGAGGCTGAGAACAGACGTTGGCGTGTAGTGCAGGTGAGCCAGACCGAGCGTCTGAGGAATGTCGTGCATCAAGAGCTGCGTCTGCACGAGATCGTCAAGGGAGACATAGAATTCCAGCTTCCCATACGGTTGGATAATCTGCGAGACTTTGAACCGAGCCCGGGTCGGAATTTCACGAACCCGCAGAACCTTGAGAGCTTCGAGCTCGAGGCAGTCAAGAATGCTTTCGCGGTCTACGGTTATGGACGCTAGCTATCCCGCGCTCTTCGATGAGCTGTCGAAGATCGCGGAAGAAGAGCAGAAGTACGTGGACCGCGAGAAGTTTAAGCGGCATCTCAAGACTGTCGGGGCCATTGGACTCGGGACTGGCTTGGGAGTGGGGGCAGGGAAGCTGGTTGGGGACTACCTTCAGAGCAAGAGGGGTGTCGATCAGCTCAAGAAGCTACCGCCCTGGGCTCTGAAGTACGGTCCAGCAGTAGCCGGTGGCCTAGCAGGCGGTGGTGTGATCGCACACAAGCTCCTCCGGCACAAGACAGATCGTTACATCGAGCACGGCGATGAAAGCAAGCGACCCAAGTAGCTCAGTCTACAGCGCCGGTCCGCTCGATGCTGACTGGACCAACGATCCGCTGAACTATGCGGTGAAGTGCTTCGTTGCGTTCCTCCAGACCATCTACGAGATCGCCCCGATAGGGTACTTCCACTGGAGACCACAGCTCGAAGAGACCGAAATCGTGATCACGGAAGAGAACCCGGTGAAGGTGGACACGATCGAGCGCAAGCCGGTGATCTCAGTCATCCTTGGGCCCACCCAGTTCAACGGTTCGTCCCTGGATGACTTGCTGACCGTGAAGAGCTCAAACGCACAAGAGATCCACACCGACCTTCTTCCCGGCACGATGACCTTAGCCTGCATGAGCAAGGTGCCTCAGGAGGCCCGCTTCATCGGCTGGCTTTCTGCCAGGACCATCTGGAATCTCCGCAAGATCTTCATCCGTGAGGCCCTCTTCCACGAGGTCGGACGGAAGATCACAGTGGGATCGGTGTCCCCGGCTGGTGCGCTGGTAACGGGGGACACCGAGGGTGAGTGGCACGCAGTTTCCGTGTCTTGCCCATTCTTTCTCCAGTGGACCGATAGCGTGACTCCATTGACGCACGACTGGAACGGAAGACCGATCCATTCGTTGCAGAAGATCATGCTCAACTTCCAAACACGTATGGGAAAAGCGCAATCGAATCTCACTCATGCCCAGGATGCGGGGCCGATGTTGTGGGGCGAAGAAGCTGCTCGTACTCACGCGAGTCAACTGGCCGCGAAGTACAACAAGCTCAAGCCCGCCCGCATCCGAGGACGGGTGATCAGAGAAAACTCACAGCCGGGATCGGGATCGGTCTCGCTTGTGACAAAGCACAAGGTCTAGTGAAGGAGGCCCGCAATGGCTACCGAGTTGCTTCAACCTGGCGTATCAGTCATCCAGGAGTTTCGAACTGTCAGCCCGACGATCGTGACTCCGACGTTGGTCCCCTGCTCCATTGCGCCCGCCTTCCAGGTGCTCGAGGCGTATGAGACCGACTCCACTGGCAACAAGACCGTGAACTCGGATGCCTTGGCCTCCGTCCCCGCGGTCTTGACGGCCAGCATCGCCGGCGACTACGCCGGGTTGGACGGCCTGATTCTGAAGGTGAGCGTGAATGGCGGAGCCACTCAGGAGTTCGAGTTCAGTGACCCGACCTCGCTCGGCCTGAGCGCGTCCGACCTCAAGGACCAGATCAACGCCACCGAACCGGCCCCCAGTGGCTTCAGCCCCTACGTGGTGACGGACGGCACCGACTACTACCTCCAGCTCCGCTCAACCAATGCAGGCTCGGGTCAGCTCCTCACGGTGCTGGATGGGGATGCCAACTCGATCCTCGGGTTCCCCGACAACTTCACGGCCGAGGGCGTCTCGACCTACGAGAACTACGACGTCCACATCGAGCAGGCGAACTTCCCCGACCCGCGGGACCTCGATGAGGACGAGCTGGACGTGGACGAGTCCTCCATCCGCGTGTTCGTGAACACCGGCCGGGTGGAAGTCAGCGGGACGACCAGGACGCCGATCTTGACAGAGATCTTGGACGACGCGTCCTTCCTCCGCCGGCTGAAGGGTGCCACCTACACCAGCGGGACGATCACCTATGGCAGTTTCAACACCAAGAAGTTCGCCTTCAAGTACAAGAAGGGCGACACCACCCACGAGTTCACCTTCGCCAGTGAGCCCGCTACCATCTCCGCCCTCGCCAGCGCGATGAACACGCTGGTTTCGGCCCTGACCGGCATCACGTTCGTGGTGAATGGGACGTACCTGGACGCGAAGTCCACCTACGGCTACTTCGAGGTCGTGCAGCCCTCCGCGACCTCCGCTCACACGAGCCTGGGCTGGACGGACGGGGACAAGGCATACACGGTGGAGCCGGTGGATGACGGTGACGGGGACGCCAAGACCCCCTACATCGTCATGGATCAGGAGGACTTCAACGTCCCGGCCGACGCAGCCACCCTCACCGGCTCGGCTCTCCTCTCGAGCCCCGTCCAGATCCACAACAAGACCTTCATCGCTTCCCTCGATGGTGGCACACCCCAGACGCTCACTTTCGACGCTGGCCCGATCATCCCGGGTTCGGTCTTCAACACCAGCAACACACTCAACACTTCTGCCCTCGTCTTCGTCGTGAACGGGACCACCAAGACCTGCACCTTCAGCGGAACCGATCCCATCTCCATCAGCTCGGCCATCAGCCAAATCAATGCGGCCGCCGGCCTCACGGTCTGCTACCGCTCGAACGCCTCTGGCGTGGCCGACCCGGTTGGAACCTACATCTCGTTCCAGGTCGGCGGGGCAACGGCAGTCGAGGGCGGAGAGATCTGGCTGGACTACAGCGGAGCGACGGGTACCGCTTGGGCAGACCTCGGTCTCACAGGCGTTGTCGATATCTACCAGACGATGACGCTGGCTGAGATCGTGACCTTCATCAACGCGACCTTCGGCGCGAGCTTCGCCTCGAACTCCAGCAACTACCTCAAGCTCCTCTCCTCCATCACGGGAGCGGAATCGAAGGTCTCCATCGGCGCCGGGTCGGCCAACACGCTGCTCGGCTTCACCTCGGCCCAGTACGATGAGGGCGCTCCCTTCGCCCCGGTCGTGGGTGATGGCGTCTACGTGGACGGTGAGCTCGTTGGCTACATCACGGTGGTTTCCCCCAGTGGGTACACCAACCGTCTGAAGCTCGACCGGGAGGTCTCGACCAGCTTCTATGGCTACGCCTACTACATCGAGGCCCTCAACATCGTGTCGTCTTCTTCCAGGCCGACTCCCGACCTGGTCATCGACTCCACGGGGGCCCTGAACCTGAAGCAGGACATCCTCCGCGACTCCGAGGGCATCCCGATCTACGCCTCGGCCGCGATCATCATCGCCTACAAGGCCCTCCGGCTGGACGTGACTGCCAGGGCCACGACCCCCAGCCTCCTGAGCATCGATGACACGACCGAGCTCGAGAGTGCACTGGCACCCATCACCACGGACAACCCCCTGGGCCTGATGCTGTACTTCATGAGCATCAACGCTCCGGGAATCACGGTGTCGGGAATCGGCGTGGACGAGACCAGCTCCAGCAACCCGGATGGGACGGTGGATGGCTTCACCCGCGCCCTAACCTTCCTGGAGGCCCAGGAGGTCTACGCTCTGGCGCCCTCCAGCCAGGACCCCAACGTCCACCAGGTCTGCATCGCACACGTCGATGAGATGAGCGATCCCGATGCCAAGGGCGAACGGATCGTCTTCATCAACCCCGAGATGCCGGGCGAGGCCGTCCCCACGATGGTCAACAGCGGCACGGACGGGGATAGCACTCCGGTCACGAACGAGTTCGACACCAAGCTCGCCAGCCTCTCGGCCGACATCGTGGCCGCGGGCCTGGATCCAGGAAACCTGACGGCGAGCGCGGGGCTGTACCTCGACATCGCGACCAACACGAAGCGGTACAGCGTCGCCTCAATCAGCGGGACGAAGGTCACGGTCCGGGTGGCCTTCAGCGCCGGCGAGAACGACGACGACTTCTACTCCGAGACCAACCTTCCGCTCACCCTCATCAGCGAAGCCTTTACCCTCTACGTGAGGGGCGAGGCGCTGGTGGACAGCGATGGTGACCCGGACTACGACGCCATCGCCCAGGCGTACCAGGATCTCGGCAAGACCTACGCGAATCGCCGGGTGGTCATGGTGGCCCCAGAGTACGTGGGAGCCAACATCGAGAGCACGGAGCAGAAGATCAAGGGGTACTACCTCTGCGCGGCCATCGCCGGCATGTGTGGTCAGCAGCCTCCGCAGCAGGGCTTCACGAACTTCCCGATCATCGGCTTCACCCGGCCCTTCGGCTCCAACGATGTCTTCAGCAACAAGCAGATGAACATCGGTGCAGCCGGTGGGACGTATTGGGTCATCCAGGAGGTGACCGGTGGGGCCCTCACCTGTCGGCATCAGCTCACTACGGACCTCACGAGCATCGAGACCCGTGAGCTGTCCATCACCAAGGTCGTGGACTTCACCGCGAAGTTCATGCGGGCTGGCCTACGGAACTTCATCGGGAAGTTCAACATCACCCAGCCGTTCCTGGATACCCTCAGCACGGTCATCCAGGGACAGCTCTCATTCCTCACGGAGTCGGGAGTGCTCATCGGTGGTGACCTGAACAACATCGTCCAGGACGAGGACGCTCCGGACACGGTGCTCATCGACGTCACCCTCGACGTTCCCTACCCCTGCAACTACATCCGCTTGACACTCGTCGTATGATCAGAAGGGTCGCATGACACGTCTCATTCCACGTCAGGAGATCGAGAAGAGAGGGGCACCTCTCTTTTCAGCTCCTGTGACGGCTCATGAGTTCGGGCATGCCACACGATACGAGGGACGCAAGTACCCTCGTCTTCGAGAAGCGTTGGAGTCTGGTGTGTCACTGGGTGGATTAGGTGGGGAGATCGCGGGAGTTTTAACTGGACGTCCTCTCATGGCTGCCGGCATGGCTGGTCTTCGGCATCTTCCTACTCTGGTGGAAGAGGCTGGAGCCAGCTTGCGGGGACTCAAGGCTATGAAGGAGTCCGGGCAGTACTCTCCTGAAGAGCTCAAGTCGGCACGAAATCTCCTACTCCACGCGGGCGGAACTTACCTGGGGGGGGCACTTGGGGAAGCTGCGGGCGCGGCTGGAGCGGCGAAACTTTGGCCCGCTTTACGGAAGGCCAGGCTCGATCCTCAGGGTTCTGGCGCGATATCGGCCGCTCTGCCCCTCGCTGGACTCTCGTTGGGTTCTGGATTGCCCCACATTGGCCTCAAGAAGCACATGCGCGGTGGATCGCTGATCTCTCCCGAGCAAGCAGAGGAAATGCGGACAGCGATGGGAGCTAAAGCCGGTCTCCATAGGCTAGGGCCAGTCGGTTCGAAGGCGATTGGGTCCGCCTACGCTCGCTTCGATCCTGAAAGTCTGCACACTCCCTCTGACAAAGAGATCGCCGAGCTCGGAAAGATCGTCCACAAGGGCACTCCGGAGGTCGGACAGGACATCGTCAACCGCGGTGGGGTACTTCTTGAACCCCTCAAACCCCTCAAGAAAGCTGCCGAGGCGAAAAAGGAACCAGAACGGAAGCCCTTCAGTCACAGATTGGTCAAAAAGCTGGGTTTGGGAGCACTTTCACTTGGTGTGGCAGCCCCAATCATCTACGCTTCCCTTCCCCCAACCGCCAAACAGAAGGTGCGAGAGCGTCTTGGGGGTGCTTTTTCGAAGGTAACGGGCAAAATCGCCATAAAACACGTGCCGGCAGAGAAATTTCGGGCTGCGGGGCTTCATCCTGGCAGCACGGACTACAAACGCGTGATCGAGATCGCCAAGAACGCTGGAGTTCTCGACCTGAGACATGAGAAACTAGCGTCAGACCAGCACTGGTCAGCAGTGGCCGCCGCGCTGGTTGCATAGGAGGCATCCATGGCCAAGTTTTCCGAGTGGGAACCATACAGCAAGTTCGTTCAGGGCGGACTGGTTGATGGGCAGTTCCTGAATGCCGGGTTCACGGTCATCGCTGCTGGTCCCCCGCGGCTGGCCAATCTTGGCGGAGCCACAGCCGTGGCGGGTGCGTTGGCGACGGGAACAGGCGCGGACCAGATGGTATGGCCCATTGGCGTTGTCCAGAACGTCAACCTGAGTCACAACAGGACCTTCAACCGGATCTTCGAGATCGGGTCCGAGCGGTCCTACTTCATCTCCGGCCGGACCATCGGTCAGCTCGCCATCGCGCGCATCCTCTACCATGGCCCCTCGCTCCTCCGCGTGATCTACGCCTACTACGAGGACGCGATCCCCCCGACCATCGTAGCCCCCATCTTCTCGAACGCCGGCATCGCGACCGTGGCCAACCCCCACGACGTCATCATCCCGCCGGGCTACGAGAATCTCTTCATCAACCTGGCGTCCGATCTGTTCAACCAGCCGATCGGGCTCCTGATGTACATGAGGGACTCGAACCTCGATACCTACGGTGCGGTCTACATGGAAGGCTGCTACGTCCCGAACCACACCTGGGCAACGGACGCTCAGGGCGTGATCATCCAGGAGAGCGTGGCCATCCAGTTCGAGCGTGTCGTTCCGGTGGCCGTCAGCGCCCTTTCACTCATCACCGGAGCTTCCGGCAGCGCCCTGGGAGTAGGGACGACCGACTGATGCCGCACCTGGTGCCACAACAAGCCCTCCTGGCGAAGGCAGCCGCTCTTCGAGCCGCGGACAGCATGGGTCGCGAGCAGGCACGAGAACTGGGTGTGGAAAAGCTAGCTGAGCTTGCAGGAGCTGCCCTTTCCGGAAGTCTGAGCGCGGAGGAATGGGAGTTCCGGAAGTCGGCTGGAATCTTCAGCCGAATCGGAGGAGCCATCCAACAGGGCATCTCTGGGATACGCCGTTCATGGGGCGCTAGCCCACAGGTTTCCTACGGCCGGGGCTACCTGAAGACTCATCCAGAACTGGCTCAGAAGGCTACCCAGACTGTCTCCAAGGCTACTCAAGCCGTGGCCAAGCCCGGAGCTCTGGCGGGCGTGGGAAGGAGCCTCGCGACGTTCGGAAAGGTGGCGCCATGGGTTGCTGGCGCTGGTCTCACCTACGGTCTGATGAAGGGTGTTCCTTGGGCAGCACGTCAGCTCGAACACTCCAGTAGCCAAACGATGGCCCCCTCCATGGGCTGGAGCCCGGTCGATTACGGCTACGGCTCCACTCCCTGGGGTCCCGGGCAAGCATCGATGGGCTACGGAGGCTGATCCTGTAGCTGGTCCTCCACGTGTCTCAGCCACCGTGAGGGAAACCTCACGCCTCCAGCTACAGTCCATCCCCGACCAGGATTCGGCCCCTGCGTCGGGGGTTTCTATCCGTCAGATGGATCGACTTGACCCTTGGCGACCAACGTCTCGTAGTCTTCGTCTCGAGGTGGGCCTTCGTCCGCTTCGAGTGGACGTTCGCGCGGAGGCTCGTTCTTGACCTTGGGCTGGGCAGTGGTGCCTTCAGCCAGGAGCTGGGCGATGTGATCTAGGAGCGCCCTGTCGTCTTCGTCCAGTGCCTTCACCTTCTTGACCCCGCCCAGGATGGCCCATGCGAGGTTCACCTCATCGTGGGTGAAGAGATCGGGATGATCTACGACGTCTTGGAGAAGACCTTCTTGCCCAGGCCCGAAGAACCGTTCCCATTGTGTGGTAGGTAAGGATGAACGACGAGGTTCATCCTTGGGCGGGAACCCCAACCTCGGTGGGCTGGGTGGTTTGGGGGCGAACTGCTGAAGGTAGGTCTTGGTCGATCCAAACAGCGGGCACTTGCTGTGCTCGTGTGGACCCTTGCAGAACAGGCACTCAGTCATCGGGATCTACCAGTAGTCCGGCAACGCGTTTCTCATAATACGCCGTGATGAGCGCCCGGACAATGATGCTGGGGGACACCCGTTTCCCCTTTTTCTCTGTCAGGCGTTTACTTTCGATCTCCAGGAACTCGTGCATCCCAGGTGAGAGGAAGAGCGTGAAGCTGCGCTCGATGGTTTCTTTTCGATCCTCCTCCCGCTTCAGGTGGGTTTTACGCGCCATGTCGCTCTTCGAGCTCCCTCTGAAGCATCTTGGCCGCCTGTCCCAATGACAGAGCGTAGAACCGCCGCTGAATCCTGCAGAGACCTCCGTGATTTTCGACTTCCAGCCGGCGATAGTCTCCTGAAGGTAGATGCTTGACGATCAGGAAGACGCGGAAACCGGGCTCAAATAGGTGGCATACCTTGTGGCGTGTATTCGGGGTCGGTGGCCCCTCCACCCAGTCCACGATTTGGTCAGTCATGTCATCTTGCTTGATGATCTCCACTTTCCATGTATCCATGCGAACTCCTACTTCAGCCGGTTTGCGAAGATACCCACGGTCGCATTACCTTCGGTAACGATCATCGCTCTCTTGATATCTACATTGGTGGCGTTAGCTGGGATTACCATCTGATAGGAGGGCTCTTCGATGAGGAATTCAGCCAGGGCGATCATCGACCAGTTATAGTACCAGGTAGTCTTACCCTTCTTGGGCACGAAGATGTGGAAGGGACAGCCCTCCTTCTTCATCTTCTGTACCTCGACCTCCGTAGGGTCCACCTCTACCGCCGGTACCAACCTCACGCCCGGCTTGATGAAGAAGCTCTGCCAGGACTCGTCCTTCAGACGTCCGAGTCTCGGGCCAAAGTGGGGATGTTGCTGGACACTGAGAAGCTTGTGGTATCCCGAGCATTCCTGGTCTACGGACTCCACCGGCCAGTCGAAGAGCATCGAGCCATCAGTTACGATGACCCGATCTTGGTTGTGTATGAGCACGGGTGGGAAGCTCTCGGAGTCGCCAGCCTCTTTCCGTAGCTTCCTGATTTTCTTGATGGTCTCTTCGTCTAGTGGCCGCATTCCTTTCTCCAGTCACGGGGGAGAAAGCCCCCACCAGTGATCCATTTGTCCAGGACATCGAAAAGCTGGGCCAGCTCATCGCCTGTCGTGTCCCGGGTAGTTCGTATGTGGCTATGCGACTCGTGGTCGATGTCTTTCAGCACTTGAGCGGCCAAGCGACGCAGTCGCTCAAGTGCGACATTGGGGTCCATTCATCCTCCTAGTTCGGCTTGGGTATGCTCTGCTTCTTCTCTTCGATCTTGGCCTTGATCCACTCCACGAGGGCTGGCTTGTCCATGCCCGCGCAGTTCTCCAATCCCATTTCATGGGCCACGAAATGAAGCAGGGGTTCTGGCGCCTCGGACAAGGTCTCTGGTGTGAGGTGCTTGACCTCGAGATGGTGGTGAGAGGCCGCCATACGATCGGCGACGTCCATGATGACAGCCATGCAACCCTGAAGGTAGGAGACGCCCACGGTGAGTTTCTCAAGTCCCTTCTTCGTGACGTCATTGAAAGAGCCCTCCTCAAAACGCGCCCCAATCATCGTGACGTACTCACTGATGCGGTCCAAAGCTTTGACGACCGCTCGCGGATGGGAAAGATCGCTGGAGAGAGCATCTTCCTCCACGATCATGGCTTTTAGACGCTTTTTCAGCTTCGCCCACACCACCTCTTCCACCATCTCGCCAAGGTCTTCGTGGTCAGGCAGGTCTCCATCTGCGTCCTCCTCCAGAACTATCCGTACGCGCAACTCGTAGCTTTTCTCGCTCAAAGAACACCTCCTGTTGAAGGCTAGTTGTGGTTCTTGATCAAGTGTTCTTATGCCGTTTTCCCACTTGACTTTGCCGGTCTACGCGATACCGTGGTTGGATCGTATGGAGCTAAGAATGATCCAACACTGGTGGGATTGGAGAAAGAAGTGACTCACGCCCCAATCCTCTCAATACGATTTGGTGGCCGTGTCCCCCAGGCGGAGATTGACGGGAAGATCAAGAAACTCAAGACCTACTGCCTCTTCTACCAGAATCCCCCACACAAGCACGGCATTCTCTGCTACGGGATCTCAGATTATCCGGCTTGCCCAGATCTATCAACCTGCCTCTCTCGCCGGCTTTCACCTCAACGGCTTCGAGAACTGGATGGGGAGTTAAAGAAGAAGGCCGATGAGGACCTTCTTCCTGATGAGGTAGGCGAAGACTAGCGGCGGTTCTGGCGGGGGGGCTGTCGGTCTTCTCGTTCCCCACCCTTGGCCTTCTCGGCCTTCCGTGCCTGACGGCACGGCTTGCAGTACTTGGGCGGGGAGAAGTCATCGCCGAACTTCTCACGGAGGAAGCTCTCCTCGCCCTCCGTGAAGATGAAGTCTGTGTTGCATCCCTTGCACTTGATTGTCGTATCCGGCATGTGATTCCTCCGGGCCTAGACCAGACCCTTCTGTTCGGCGATCCACTGGGTTACGACCAGCTCGCCCTCGTCCCCCTTCTTCCAGACCTCCGAGTCATCGTGGATCTGGGATTGGGGGATCCAGTGCGCCTCGCCATCGATCACCACCTTGATTGCTTTCTCCGACTCGGCGATGGCCTTGGCTTGGCAATGATACAATTCCTCGGACATGCAGTAGCTCCTATGCGTAGTAGTAGGCGGTGAACCGGAACTCCTCGCCCACGAACGCTCCCGAGAATCGTTCGACCACCAACTGCCGGTGATCTCTGATCCACTTGAGCGCAGCGTCCCCCCGAGCTTCGGTTCGGTGCAACTCCTTTCCGTTTCGTACGGGTGGCAAACCTTGTTTCGACAGCTTGTACACGAGTGATAACATGGGGTTCTCCTTGTTGAGTTCTTATGCCGTCTTTCGGATCAATCTTTCGCTAGGAGAAACCCCATGAAAGAGCTGACGGAAGAGCAGAAGAAGCAACTAGAGGATCTTACTCAGACCTTCAACGCCCTTCCACTCAAATCGCCCTGTCCTACTTGCCATCAGAAGCTGGCGCTTCACTGCCGAGATCGGCGGAGGAGATGCCTTCAGGTATTTCTGGCGCGATCAATGCTCCCAGCAGCGCCTGCGCGAACTCCCTCAGGTATGGGAGAGTGAGAAGCCAGTTGCAGATCGAGCCGGTCACTTCCCAGTGCCATTCGTCCAGCCGGTGGTTGTGCCTCTGTCGGAGAATCGAGAGGGCTGTCTCATAGGACAACGTGTAGGTGGCCATTTGAAGGTAACCCTCGGGCAGATCGTTCTTCAGTTTTCTCCTTATGACACGAGTGGCTGTCTTACTCACGTCGGTGGCCTCTTGGAAAAGGCCCACGAGCTCGTTGAGGTGCTTCAGGGCTTGCTCCTCGATGGGTTGCTCGAAGTCCTCCTGGACGAGGAGGCGGTGCCCGAGCTTGTGCATGGTGGAGCAGGACATCCGCACGGTCGCGACCTTGTAGGTGTCGAGCTCCTGCCAGCAGTAGCGGGGGATGGTGATGTTCACCCAGATCATGATCTGGCGGAGGAACTTGCGGTGCTCACTCCCACCCTTGATGAGGGAGCAGGCAAGGTCCATGTCTTTCGGACCGATCTCGGGGAACTCAGGAACGATCACGCTAGGGTGCCAGTGCGGAGAGTTGTACACCTTCCCACGGTCCAGCGGATCGATGGGGTAGGGCCAGTGCGGGGCGTGTTCGTAGAAGGTGCTGTCGCTTCGATCCCAGCTCTCCTTGGGGTTTCGCATTCCAAAGAAAGCGGGTTCGAAGCCGAAGACACGAACTCGTTCGATCTTCATGGTCTCTCCTTGATCTCTTCGGCATCGTTCTTCTCGCAGTTGACTGAGCAGTAGCCGTTGGGCTCCCCGCACGCATGGTAGGTCCCCGCCGGCGTGTCTCCTCCACACCGCCGGCATCGGTCGGTCCTGACCTCCCCGGTCTCGAGGTCCACCCAGCCGGCGAAGAGGTACTTCCAACCCGTCCCCGCCTGAGTGTCAGGCATCCGCTGCGGTGGGACTTTGTAGGTATTGGTAGGTCCAATGGCCAGGAACTGAAGGTGGCCGAAACTGGCGGAATCCATGGCCATATTCTGGAAGGCTGCCCAGCGGGCCTTGGGGTAGGTCTTGAGGGCCTCTCTCATCGCCTGTAGGGCCTCAGGAGCGACCTTCTCCTCTGGGGTAGTACTAGGCACCCTCCACCCCCTTCCCGGCCTCCTGGGGGCTCTGGGGGACTCCCAGGATGGTCCAGGGCAGCCTGCTACAGATGAACCCGGCAGCCTTCTGGTGGCCTCCCCCGCCGCGGGCCTTGGCGATGGCTGAGCAGTCCACATCCGCGCGGGTGGTGTAGAGGCTGACCTTCCAGGTTCCCTTCTTCTGGAGGTAGAAGGTGGCCATCAGGTCGTACTTCTCCGGGTCCCACACCGAGTCGAAGAGCTTGCTGTTGGCGAGAGCCTTGTTGCAGGCGATGACTCTCAACTGCCGGCAGGGCTTACCGACCACAAGGGGCTCGGCCAGGATGGTCTCGAAGGAGCAGACCTTGACGTAGAGCTCGTTCTGCCTCTCCTCATAGGCCAGGATAATCTTTCCCTTCTCGATGATTTTCTGAATCGCGATCGACTCGTAGTCCTCATACTGGGGGGTGAGAAGTTCGATCCAAAGGGGAGCCTCTGGGCCGTTGTCTTGATTCCGCATGCCGTACTGGAAGGGTAGGATTTCATCATGCCAACCATGGGCGGACTCATCCCAGACGTCGTAGCGGCCCAGGAGCTTCACAGCCAGCGGACGTTCTCCACCCCTGAAGTGATCCCAGGTGAGCTCGCACCCAGCCGTCCCGATCTCCCGCCTGCCATCGATGCTCAGGCTGATGCGGTCGCTGATGAAGAGGCCCTCCTTCGCAGACTCGTACTCCGCGATGGCGGTCTTGTGGTGGTCAATCCAGATGAAGCTTTTGGCCTCCCTTCGAAGGCGTAGCATGTCCTCGAACGGCTCGAGGCAGAAGTCCACCATGATCACGTGGGTGTCCTTCGTGATCTTCTCCCAGGGGAATTTCCAGCCATAGTCGATGCCCACCAATTCGACCTCTTGATCGTGGGACAATCTCACGATGGCGGCGCTGCACTTCCCGTCCAGATCGCCGATGTGATAGAAACAAATCACGCTCATTGAGTCCTCCTAGATTCGTGACCGCTTGGTCTCGGTCATGGTCTCGATTTCGATAGTCCTGCGATCCCAGGGTGCGGTCTGGAGAAGCTCGAAGGTCTTACGAGTCTTGGCCACAAGGACTTCCGCGGCCTTCATCGCAGCATCTGCCGACTCGTACGGGCCGGACCAGTGTCTCTCGTTGTAGCAGAGCCACCAGCCAATGGGGCTGGAACGGATGGTATCGGTCATGCTCTATCTCCTAGTCATCCTTGTTGATGGCATGGCAGATGTTGCACTCCCCGCCGCTGTGACGTTCATCCATGTCCATGTCCATGATCATCCCACAACTTATGCACTCCATATAACGGATGCCGGTTCGTGGATCGATCAGGGTATTGCCGTCAATATCACACTCCTTCAAGGCAATCACATGGGCCTTGAGATCTTGCTGATGCTCCCACGACTCGTCCCGCTCATATTTAGGGATGCGCCTCGACATCACCCCTCCCTTCTTATCCTCCGAGTCGTCGTAGAGACACTCGTCATCCATGCAGCAGTTGAGAGTCTCGAAGTCCTCACATTGGGTGTGGACCACGTCGTTCTCTCCCCGCGCGGTGAAGCGCGAGTCCACTACATCCAAGACGATCCCCTCATCTGGCTGATGGGTGACCGTGAGTGTATGGAACTCGGTCAGGGCGACGTGGACCTTGTCGGGGTTGTCGGGATCAATGCGCCAGCTCATGCGTAACTCCTGTTTGATCTTCGGCTTTCTTATACCCGAGTGGTTGACTTTTTGAAACCTTGGTTTATCATGGACCCATGACGATCCGCAAGAGAGAGCCTTCCAAGAAGGCCAAAGAGTTGGTGGCGAAGGCCACGAAGTATCGCAAGGAGACAATGACCTTCATCCGGGCACGGAACGAGTCCTTCCAGCGGGCAGTGGAGGCCCTGCTGAAGGAGGGATTCCGACTCAGAGAGATCGGAATCTACCTGGGAGTGTCGGGCCAGTACATCGGCAAGATGCTCACCTACTGGGAGAAGAGGGCGTGACCTACAGCAACAACCCCTCTTGGGATTGCGACACGGACCTCAACAAACTTCGCATCTCCAGCCGAAGCGGTCCCAGTCGTCCCCTCCGGAATCTGAACGGGAGCGTAGATGTACAAGGCATCAAGTCTGTCTCCGTCTTCTTCCGCAACATCGAGCAGGAGTTGCTGTACATCACGGCCCAGTACCCCGTGGTGGTGGGCTCGATCGCATGGCTGACCTCACGGGACTTCTTGTATGAGCTTCGGCACAGAGAGGGAGTAAGCCTGGTGGTTCAGAAAGAAGATCTCTGGCGACCAGATCGTGGGGTCAGGACGAGCTACACGGACTGGAAGGTGAAGATGAGGGCTACCTACCTTAGCATCAAGCCTGTCATCCAGCACCGCTGGATGTGCCCGCCCATCTGCGACATGGGGACCGGCGCCAGCCTCATCGATCCAATTCGGTGTCTGGGTGTTCATGCCCAGTCCAAGAAGAAGACGGTGGCTCCCAAGGCACACAACAAGTTCCTCGTGTTCTGCCAGTGGAACCGCACGGGGGCGGCCGGCACACTCTGCGATCTCCATCCCGTGGCGGTCTGGACAGGCTCATTCAACATCACCAGGAACTCTGGCGCCTCGTTCGAGAACGCTGTCTTCATCGAGAGCATGGAGGTGGCTCAGAAGTACCTGGAGGAGTACGCACAGATCTTGGCTCTCTCAGAACCGCTGGACTGGGCGAGCCCAGACCCTACACCACAGTGGTCACTTCCATGACGCCCATCCTGAACTTCCTTCAACGTCTGACGCCCTACTTGGTGATCATCTGGGCGCTCTACAGTCTTCTCTTCCGTCCAGCCGAGATCATGTGGGGATTGCCATCGACCTGGTGGTACACAATGGGCATCTTCACGGCCCTCTTCATCATCCTGATCGACTTCATCGAGAGGAGGTTCCCGAGGTGACGCGCCGATTCCAAGGAGAGATCTTGACCTCACGTGAGGAGACCGATGAGTATCTGAAGAACAGCCTCTTCAGATCGAAGAGCTTCTACGAAGTGCCAGATGAGCTCTGGGAAAGAGCCCTCTATCTCTGGGCTCGTTACCATTCTCAGACTGAGCGTTTCGATCGTGCTGCTTGCACTGGCTGGAAGTACGGAGAGGCCATCCCGGTGAACCACGAGCAGCGCATGATGAGCTACCAGAACGCTGATCGCCAGCGACTGCTGCTGGAGAGGGAAAGCGGCGGCATCCCACTGGAGCTGTTCCGTGAGGCCAACCAGGCGGTGCTCAGGTGGGGTCTCGCGGAGCAAGAAGCGTTCTGCAAGGACTACGAATGGAGGCGCGCAATGATCATCAAGTGTGAGAAGCATGGTGAGGTCACAGCCGAGCCCAATACGAACGGAGATGTCTACTGCCCGCAGTGCATCATCACTGAGGACATCACGCATAAGCTCCACGTGGACAAGGCCAAGCCGGGGACAGAGATGAATGGGGTAACCCTCGTCACTGCTGATGGTGCGGTGCTGGAGAGCATCCAGTCCTTCACCTCTACAGCAAGGGACCGAGAGAAGCTCCTGAAGGCGGGGAAGATCTATGGACTGATGCGCGGCCCCCATTTCAGTATCTATGCTGTCCAAGGCCACATGCCCTGCCAATCCCCATGTGAGCCGGGACAGAGGGCGGAAGAGGCAGAGACGATGACTCTGCATCCAGAAAGGAAAGGCACCGTGATTTGTGAGAAGCATGGAGAGTCTGGGGTAGCCCCCATCAAGAAGATGAACCCAAAGACAAGCAAGCCGGAGCCTTACTGCCTCAAGTGTTGGAACGAACTGCAAGAGAGATGTCGAGGGCTGGAAGGGCCGTCTCAGTACGAGATGTTCCTGGAGGGGCTCAAGAAGGCTGACCTCATCGAGTCCTACCGGATGACCGGAGAGGACACAGCAGAGATCAAGATGAAGTATGTGGTGAACTGGATCAACAAGGTGGGTTGGTCACGTCTGGATCAGGGCTAAAGAAGCCGGGGATGATCCCCGGCTTGGCTCAGACTTCCTCACGGGCGCCAGCCGTGAGTGCGCTCCGAAGAGCGGTAGTCACTAGAATCCAAGCCGCAACTCATTCCATCCTTCCCGCCTCCCGGCACTGGGCATGTCCATCGGCACATCGTTTCAAGACGAACTCCCTCTTCCGATCATCTTGCCGAGCGAGCCGCCCCTCCATTACTCCGGGATCCATCCAGCCCAACAAGTCCCATCACCCACATTCATCCGCGCTACAACGCATCCCGACCATAGGCCCGTCCCACAGAATACCCTTCCTACCCCCTACGCAGTCCTACTTGGAGGCCCCGTTTCTGGGATCGGGAACCTCCTGGTAGTCGTCGCTGTCGGAGGACCAGGGACGATACTTCAGGCTCAAGAGCTTGGCTCCGCCCGTCTGCTTGCCTCTGGCTGGGGACATGGAGCGGATCGGCATCCGCAGCACACGCTTGAGCCACTTGTACATCTCGGGCGGGGTGATGAAGTTCTTGGTGCAGCACGCGATCTCGAGGGTGAGCTGAACCCCCGGTTTGATCACCTCGTAGTTGCGAAGGCCGCACGCTTGCCCTCCCTGCCCCACACCCTTCTCATTGCGGATGACGGGTTTCTTCTCGATGGTGATGGATGGCGGATTGATCACGATGGGGGCGCTGCCGATGAACTCTCTCGCCTGATAACCCCTCTTGGCGTAGGTGGAGGGCGGGAAGGCTTCGAACGCCTTCTCGAGGAAGCCGGAGATGGTGGCAGTGTGAGCCGCCACGATGCAATCCGTTCCACGCTCGAACATGAGGGGGACGTCCGTGTGATCAGAGAACTCCTCCTTCATGACTCTGTTGCCGTTCTTGTCGAGCTTGATGGTGCCGTCCGGGTTGGTCTCGTGAAGGGTGAGGTACTTCCCCAGGGCGAAGTACATCTCCTGGAGGTAGAGGTTCCCAGCCCAGACCTGGGAGCCGAGGATGGGCCACAGCAGCAGGTACTCGATGAGGAAGTCCGCCGGCTCCTCGGGCCGTTCCTTGACCTGCTTGGCTCCCTCCCCCGCGGTGAACCGCTCGATGATGAGCATGCCCGTGGAGTCCGACTTCAGCTCCTCGATCATGGCCTTCATGGAGACCAGGGCCGGGTTGCAGTTGAACTTGATGCGCTTCAGGGAGAACACGCCCTGCCCGTCAGCGTTCTGGGCTTCTGCGAGGAGGTCCTGCTTGCGGAGGGCCTCGAGCCCGTCCGAGACCATGTTCAGCCCCCGGTTGCCGTGGAAGGTGCAGTTGAACTTGATCTCCACATCGTGGAGCACATCGCTCACGGTGGCCTGGCCCCTAGAGCCGATGTCGTAGGCCAGGACCAGGAGGAAGTCGAGCCAGTTGTCCTTCTTGGTGAACTTGATGCCTTCCACCCTCACCCCGTGGCCATTCCCACCCGGCCTCGTCTCCTTGTTGGTTCCACTCGGTTTGCCAGCGGATTGCCGGCCTTCGGGCGTAGCTGGTTGCATCTGATCCTCCGACTGATCATTGTTGTAGCTTGGACAACTCCCCAGTGAGTGCCCAAGCCTGTGAAAGGAATGCGGACGAACCGCTGAAGAAAAGATCGAGCAATCCCGATCTGATACCCACCCCCAGGAAACTACGACCCTCGTCTCCACCCACGCCCGCCACTACTCTATCTCCGCCGCCCCGACATGCCGAAGGTAGCTATGATCCTACTACCTCCTCCCTGGACCACCTTCTCTCCTACCGTCGCCCCAATTCTATAGACAGTTTGAGTTCAATCTTTCGTGCGGAAGCCATCCCCTCCCTACCCACGATCTTCCCTACCTGCCTTCAGACGAACATGATCCCTCTCGAGATTCTTCCTGGGTCCGAGGGGTCTCCCAGGACGCGCGGACGAACCGCTGAAACAAATGCCACGCGTGCATCCATCCGAAACTGACTACCCACTGGACTGCATCCACCCAGCAGTGCCTACCGACTCCACCACCTGACCATTCCATAACCCGCCCTCTGACGGTACAGACAAGCAAGGCATCTACTCTCCCACCTTGCATCAGACCGACTCGCGCCAATGCGCCTCGACATGCTCCCTAGAAGACTTTCCGTCATGCATCCATTCTTGCCTTCCATACGCCCCTCCCTCGCAGCGATACTCTGGCCCACCTGAGTGAGATCGCAGCTACCTCGACGCTTCTTTCCAACAGGCTTGCCCTTCCCCAGACTTTGAACACTTCGGCGTTCAGACCTCCTCCAACACAGACAGGAAGGCTGCCCTCTCGAGATTCTTCTCAGGTCGAGGAACACCTGAGACACGCGGACGAACCGCTGAAGATCATTTCCCACCAGCCCGCCGCACAATAGACAACATGTCCCTCGGCCTCTTGTACCCACAGATCCCCAGAAATGAGCAAGGCCATGTGCCAGATAGATCCAACAGGCTTGCTCTACCCCACATCTTCCATCGCCCCGATTGCTCCGATGGACTGTTCATCGCCACCCCAGACTTCCTATCGGCCGCTGCTACCCACAGCCTGTCCCGCGCCGCATACCCACAGTCCTGACGCCACCATGTTCCACCGACCGCCCCTTGTTCAGTACCAAGGCAGCCGGACGTTGCTCGGCCCCTACACCCAGGACCTCCGTCGTATTACCCTCCGACACCACACGCTATCTAGCGTCTCCCAGATCAATAAGTGTGTATCTCGTGGCAAGGCTCTTATACCTAAAGAAGAGATCAAGTTTTGATCTCTTCAGGTGGGGCTATCCGTGGAGACCACCATCGCATGGTGATCCTGAGCGGGCTTTGCAGGTGGGGCAGTCGAGGGCAGCGTAGCAGTCATCGCAGAGCTCTGGGTGGTGATCTGCGGCACCCATGCTCCAAGGGACTGTTCTCTTGCAACCTCGACAGATGTAGGCGGGCTCGATCGTCACGCTCCAGGTCTTCACCTCGGTGATGATGAACAGACCGGGCGGGTCCACATCCCGGCGGAGGATGTGGCGGAGGAAGAGGTACTTCAAACGCTGCCACCAGGACACGTTCAGTTGGATGGTCTTATCCACGTCCTGGGCGGAGAAGTCGAGTCCTGTCGTGGTGAACGTGGGGCTCATGGTTCTTCCTTCCTGTTCCAGTCCAGAGCGAGCTTGAGCTTGTCCCTCTTCTGCCGGGCTGACCCGAGTTCGAGGGCGATGTCTACGTGCTTGGCAGTGAGCTTGTCGATCTGCTTGATGAGTGCCATCAGCTCCCGAACCTGCTGGTACTTCTCCTTGCTGTCGATCTTGATGCCGTGCTCGGATGCGAAAAGCTGAACCTTGGCCTCCCATCCGAAGGACAAGGCAGAGCCGGGTACGACTCCACACTTCATGATTCCTCCTCAATCCGTCTTGGCGGTGTCAGTGAAGATTGTGTTGAAGGGCAGCCTGCAGGCCGTACAGATCATCTGCGCCTGGAAAGGGAGGGGCGTTCCGTCCGGCAGGGTGAACAGCTTGGACGCCATGTAGGCGTGGGGAAGAATATCCTCCGTGGCCGTAAGGATGTGGGCCCCACACTTCTCGCAGAGGATGGGTGTGCCCTTCTTGATCATACCTGTCCCGCCTTCTTCGTGAGCAGGTTCACCACAGCCACAATGAACTGGTTCGTTCGCCTCTGAGCATACATGCGGAGATCGTTGTAGTAGGAGTCCACGAGCTCGCTGACCGCCTTCTCGGTGTCGAACTTCAGCTTCTGCTGGGCTGGTTCTTCTCCGTTGGCGTAAGGCTTCATCCGCACCGCCAACGCCCTCACTTCCGCCTTGCTGTTCTGTTCGTAGAGGTCCACCAGTTCGGCTGCTTGGGCTTTCGTGATCCTCTTGTTCCGCACCTGAAGCACGCTCACCTTCTTGGTGGCAATCTTGCCGGAGAGTAGATTCTCTAGGATGACTTCCCCAGTGGTGCGAACGCTCTTCACCTTTCCAACGATCAGGTCGCCGTTGTCCCCCTGGTACTTGGCAGCGTAGTACTGCCCGGCCTTGATGGTCTGCTCCTTCATCTGGTCCTCCGTCACCCCCTCTCCGCCAAGTTCGGCAGAGGTACGCCAGGGGGAACTTCCCACAAGTGGCGCATGTTGGTTGAGTTCACGAGGTCTTCCTGGTCTGGGTAGACCTCGATGGCCCTCGTATTTCGGCCAAGCCGTTCGTTCTTCAGCACTTGGAGTTCATCCCAGGTGATGCCGTCCTTCCCGTTCTCTCGCCACACCTTCAAATGCCGGACAGTACCCCAACCTGGGACCTTGGTTTCAATCACTTGGGTGCAGAGTGATCTCCTCCAGGTCTTCACCAAGGTGCAACTAGCTTTGTGGTCGGGATAGGGTGGGGCTTGAGTCTCAGGAACTTGGACGCCGCAGCTCACACAGGGTCTTCGAGAAACCCTCATGGCCCCTCCTTTGAGAGACGGGAACGACGCCTACGAGCTCTCAGATTCCTCTTCCACTTATTCCGCTCGCCTCCCTCCCGAAGAACGTGGAATAGCACCATCCCATCGTCCTGTGGACTAATCAGCACCTGCTCGTTCTTGTGCTTGCTATAGATGACGATACCCACGTCCTCCTCGTGGATTACGAACTCCACATCTTCCGCCCCTTCAAATCCACTGAGGTGAATCGTCATACCGTCATCGATCTCCTTATCAAACTGGATGGGGCTGTCCGGATCTTGTATCTGAAGTTTCATGCTTCCTCCAGCCCGAGCACCTCCTTCATGCTCTCGATGAGAACGAAGAGGGCGTCCTGGGCCTTTCGTACGAACTCTTCCGTATCCCCTGCGACCACAGCAAAGACGTCGTCCATCCGACCCTTCACCTGGATGGCTAGCTCGAGCAGGCTCTTGAGGGACTCCTGGTCGGGGATGATGACAGAGGACACGTCCCAATCTGCCCCCTCGTCCAGGTGGGGAAGAGAGAGGAGCCTCTGGGCGGCGACATCCTCGAGCTGCTTTTGAGTTGGCAACTCCCACGCCGCCCTGACATAGGCCTTGAGGAGGATGGTGAAGGGGTCTTGTTGAGCGATGTGGACGATGTGTCCGGGTAGAGGTTCGGTGCGTAACTCTCTGATCATTCTTTTCCTCCAATGGTCCGCCATGAGGTTTAGGGAATCCAGTTGATCTTGACGTGGTACTCATCCCCGAAGCAGAAGTAGTGGTACTCGGAGTCGAACGTCTCCATCTCTTGTAGCTGGAAGGAGGATAGCTTCTTCGCCCACCAGAACTTCCCGTAGTAGTTGTGCTGCCCACTCAGGAGACTCAATGCGAAGACCATCCCATCTGAGAAGGCAAAGTGGACACAACGATCATCATCGTAGTGTGGTTTGGGATCGTCAATTCCAGTACACTGCTTCTCGGAAGTGATCCCTACCAGATCTTCCGGAAACTCGACCTTGATGAGCTCCTTCCAACATGCAGGGACTTGGAGTGTGGCTTCGTGTTTCATGTTTCCTCCGGTTCCCACTTCCCATCATCCTCGATGTCGATGCTGGAGAGGATGTTGGAAGCCAGGTTGTTGGAGTTCTCGTCCTCCGCCTCGAACAGCCGGCGAATGAGGATGGGGAGAGACTCCTCGGAGACCTTGCACTTGAGGGTGCGAGTTATGATCATGTCCTTCACCCGCCGATCTCCATGCTCGTAGCGGTCTCCCCTGTCCGGGACGAAGCACGCTTCCAGGTGGGCATCGATCCCCTGGTTCACTGCCCCCATCACCGAATCGATGTCCTCGCCTACCACGGTCATGGGATAGGGCTCGTTCTTCATGGCTTGCCGGACGAGATCGTAAGAGATCTTGACCCCGTTCTCGTTGATGATGGTACACATCAAGTCACCCCTTCTCACCAGCGTATCGCCTTTGGTCGTAGATCTTCACCTCCACCCGTTTGAGGGCCTCTTCCAGGTCATACCCATAGGCGAAGATCTTGGGATTCTGCTCAAGCTTTTCGATCTTCTTTTCAATGTCGGTCTTCATGCTTCCTCCTTCTTAGCGATCTCAAACCGCAATGTGGGTGGTGTTCCATCCTTGAAGTACCTCATCCACTCCTCCGCCCAGTCATCCCGCATCTCCTCTGGCTCGACCATGCAGATGGTGTCCTCCCCCTCGGGAGCTGGGAAGGGAAAGCATGCGAAGATGGGACAGTAGCGACAGATGGCGTTCTGTCCGAAGTTGCGGATGTCGTGGCGGTAGGCGCAAGTTGGTGGGCATTTGTCCGGGACTTCAAACTGTAGTTTCGATCCAACTCTCATCTTCGTCCTCTTTTGTCCAAGCGTAGGGGACAGAGTCTATTCAAGCAGCGGTGCGCCCTAAACGACCGGCTACAGAGGAACGTACGCGACAGCGTTGACCTTTGATCTGGCCGGAATCTGTATCGGCAGTTTGAGTGGTCCTGCTTCCACCACAGTTGGAATTGGCACTCCTCCCGACTCTCAGTAGCTTGTCTCTGAAAGGTCATCGATCCACCTCAGTTACGAGTTCCCGCCCGATAACAAGAAGCACCTGACTGAGCTGCTCCTCGGTGCAGACGGTGACAGTCTTGTTATCGAAGGCTACGATAACCCCACCAGGACACTCATCCACCGTGGCCATGTGGTGGCGCCACTCGATTCTGCCATCACCGCTAGCTATGATGCCCGCACCATCCTCATTGGCCTTCTTGATGTGCAACCTGAGCCAGTCATTGGTGATCATTGTTTCGCCCCTGTCTTTCTTCCAAGAGGTAGAGCTTGAAGTCATCCGGGAACCCACGCAGCGGATGATCGAGGGGAAGTTTCAGGTCGTTCATCGTTTCACCTCGGGTCCTCTTCCTCGACCTCCCAGTCCAGCTTCTCAATCTCTTCGGGGGTCATGTTCTTGTACCGTTCTAGCCGTCCCAGACGCTCGAGATTCTCCAACGAGCACCCCATCAGCTTGACCGTGTCTATCGCGGTGCAGCCTGCTTTTGTCTTGATCCCCTCCCACGTTTTCTCGGCTCTGTCGAATAGGGCATTCACGTCATCGTGGCTCAGGTCCATCGAAGAACTGAGATCTTTGATGAGTGATTTCATCTGGCTCTCATCCAGTGCCGCTGTGATTTCACAGAGGAGACGAGAGAACTGAATAAGGTCGTCATCCCAATTCATTGCCTCTGGCATCGCTTCCTCTCCTTCCGGGCTCTCTCGAACTTGCGCGCCCGCTTGGCGGTCCAGATGATGGCAGCCGCCAAGGTCTCATCCTTCTCCGCGTCTTGCTCCCAACTCTTCCGACACGCTTCACAGAAGACGGAACCTGAGCGTGGGCGTTCCATGCAGACGACGCAGAGTTTCATCTCTCCAGCTCCTCTCTCCGCATGGCGAGGCAGCTCGTCTCTATCCCCGCTCGTGTGAGCATCTTCTGGACATCATCGGAGAGACCGTACCTGGACTGATAGGCAGAGCCCCAGATGACCTTAGAGATCTTTGCCCGGATGATGAGCTTGGCGCAGTCATGACACGGACTGGCGGTAGTATAGAGGGTTGTTCCTTCCGGGCTCGTTCCATCCAAGGCACACTGGAGCAGGGCATTGGCTTCCGAATGGATCGTCCTCCGGCAATGACCCTCCACCATGAGATGTCCTCCCTCCACTTCCCCACTACACTGGGGACACCGCATGGTAGGAAGTACACCATCGATCAACACTGGGCCATCCTTCTTCCAGCCACACCCAGCCCGGTCGTCAGGGCATCCGTACCCAGTTGCAGCTTCGAACCCATCCCTCCGAGAGACACACCGGATCTCATCACAGTGCACGTGGCCGGGAGGAGAGCCGTTGTAGCCCCCAGCGATCACTCGGTGGTCGCGTTCCAGCACGCAACCCACGCCATGCCGTCCGGGGTCGAAGAGAAGCTCCGGTCCACGGTCGCAGGTGGACCGGGTAGCTATCAAGTGAGCCTGGAGCATGAAGAACTCGTTCCAGGGAAGGCGAGGAATCCGCAGCATGTTCACCTCCTGTTCTTCTTCGGGTCAATGGCCGGTCCAAGGGCCATCGTTATCCGAGCCATCGCATCTCGGAGGATGTCGAGTTGATCTTCCGCCGAGTCGGTCCTCATACTCTCGATGGCATTATCCGTTTCGTTGGTTATCTTGCGAATCTCCCGGAGTCTCTCCTCCGACGTCTTCTTCTTGAGCTGCGGCAGGGGCTCTTCCTTGTCGCTAAAGACTCTAGGCATCACGTCTCCGTATTTGTTGGTTCTGAGGATTCGATCACCCGCACTTCAGGTTCTCCCCCAAGTCGGATGTCTCGACATTGATCTGGGTAGCAGATCTTGAGCATCTTCTCTGCCGAGGCGCGGTCTGCGTAGCGGTAGGGTTCCTCTCGACAGGAGGGGTGCACAGACCGCCACTTGTCCTTCACGAGCACTTGCATCTCCCAGCTCATCAGCGTCTCCTGAAAGCGTTTATGATCTCTTCAGCCAGTGGTGAGGTAACGGGCATGTTCTGGTAGTGCGGCTCTGAAGAAAACCGCCCACTGAGAGTCGGAGCAAGACGGCCTCCCATGATCTTAACAATCCGAGGATCTTCGGCTGCGGCCTTCAGTAGCTTTTGCCCTTCCGGACAGAGCTCGAAGCAGTGCTCGTCACACCACTTGCAGACGTCAAGGTGTGCGTGGAAAGCCTTGACTGGATCGTCCATCAGCGTCTCCTGTACCAGTAAAACTGATCACACTCAGCCACGTAGACTGTCTCGAGCTTGAGGTGGCGGACGGGTGCCTGGCAGTGAGGGCAGGGCGCCTTGAAGGCGTCCGTCACCTTCTCGATATGCCCGCCCAGCTCTTGAGGGAGGCGGACATCATCGGGTGCCCCATCCATGATGAGGAGCATCGTGGGGTCATCCGTGGATGGGAGGATGCTCTCTCCCGGCCGTTTCATGAATCTCTCGATCATGGTTCCTCCACTGGCAGGTGATACGAGAGCCCTTTGCAGATCGGACAGCCGTAGCCTGGCTCATACCCCGGTACATCCTTGAAGAGCCGTCCGAGAGCAGGGCACATCTTCACCCCCTCGCGGTAGGACTGGAAAAGCAACTCCCCCAGAGTCCCGTCCGCCTCCTTCTCGTAAATCTCGGTGGTGAAGTTGGTGTGGATGATCACGACCTGCATAGGTCTCTTGTCCAACCAGATGTGGACGTTGTGATTTACCATCTGCATCATGGTTCCTCCTTTGCGTCCTGTAGGATCGCCTTGATATGCGGCTTCTCCCAGCCAGGCGGCTTGACGACCTTTCCGTTCTCATCCCGCAAGACGCCTCGACCGAACTTGGTCATGTTAGACCTGTGAATCTCGTCCATGATCGCCACCATCGGGAACCCGAAGACGAGAGCTGTCCAGGTGATGACATAGAGAAGGTCACCTAGTCCATAAGCGATGTCCGGGATGCCCTCAGGATCTTCCACGAGAAGAGCACCTTCAAACTCGGTCAATTCCTCGCGGATGAGGTGGATGAGCTGGAGACCGAGCTTCACATCCCTTCGGAAGGCATCTCCAGGTTCTGAGCCAATCTTCTGCCCAGTAGCCTTCACGAACTCTCGTACTTGATCCATCAACTTCTGCATCACTCTTTCTCCTTCCGGCTCACCGTGACATCGAGATGAAGTAGTAGACCTACGATCATACAGAGGGCAAAGCTCTGCCAGTAGGTGGCGCGGGGGAGATTGAAGAGGGCGGGCATGCAGACGTCCCAGCACCACATGATAATGACAGCCAGTGGTAGTGTGACGATGACGCGCAGGAGGAGAGAGAGGCAGATCATGAGTATAGCTGTGATGATGAACATCAGTAGGTCTCCTTGCAGCAGCATGGCCCGCTCCCACACCGCTCACAGAGCGGCTGGGAGGAGACACGTCGCACGTTCTTGGGGCCGATCTTGAGGGCCTTCCTGGCCAGTTGCTTCAGGCTGTACTCCATCCCGCAGTTCCGGCAGCGCATCCAGAGCAGGTTACCAAGCTGGCCAAGGACCACAGGTGGGCCATCGCAGATCGGGCAGTGGCAGGTTCTCATGGCAGTGCCCTCTTCTTGAGGAACTCCCACCTTGCGTTATCAAGGTCCATGCTCAGACCCGCGTTACCCTCTGGATCGTACCATTCATCATCTGACGACCAGTCCAGGCCTGTACCTACCCCCGTGATCTTCCCCATAGCCTCGTAGACCTTGCCATACGCCTCCTCGAGCGAGGACGCATCGACATCGACGCAGATCACTAATCGGTAGCTCATTGCCCTTCCTCCATGTAAAGGCTGAACTCCCCCTTCAGTTGCTCCTTGGTCATCTCCCTCAGTCTCAGCACTTCCTTGATCCAGGCACGAAGAGACGCCTCGTCTCGGATCACCCACTCTCGGATGTCCTCAACGTGGTTATCCACGATCTGTTTGATCATCTCCTTCTTAGTCATTTCTCGATCTCCTCTGGCCACACGAACACGTCGTCGGGGAATTCAGCCCTTTGCGCTGGGATATGCACCAGCTTGATATCAGCCTTACCGTCCCGGAAGTCGCCCACGATCTTCGTGTCGGCTTCTCTCTTCACTAGGCGCATGGCGTTGACTGCCTCAATCTGAGTTTTGTATGGCCCACTCTTGGCGAGGCCACCGCCTCGAGCGAACCAAACGGTCTTTCGTTTGCTCATGGCATGAAGTCCTTCGGCCAGATGTTGTTGCGGTCTTTGAAGCCGAGGAGGCTGGAGAGAGCGAGCTCGGCCATCTCGCGTGGTAGACCTACTTCTTTCGCTGCCCGTCCAACGGCGAGGAAGACTTGGTCGGAGGTGAGTGTCCCCAGAAGAGATCGAACGAAGGCGATGAGGAACGCTGGGCCTGGAGATACTCCCCCAGCTTCCCCCTCTCGCACGCTTCTCTCTGGGTGTTGAACAGGCTGCTCGAACAGCCCGCCCCGATGGCGAGCTCGCTCGAGAGCCGTTGTTTCTCTGGGGCAACCGCCCCGGTGATTAGAGTGCACCAGAATCTCCTTCCGTCAAACTGAAGTTCTGGGCATGGGCGATCAGCTCCATACCGCAGCATGCCCAGGACACAGGTTGCGGTCGTACAGCAGTAGCCACAGCCGATGCAGGGCTTGACTTTCATGATCATTTCTTTAGCCTCGCCAGCAGGTCTTTGCCCGCTTGGGTTCGCACGACGTAGTAGGAAGGCTTCCACCAGACCCGTCCCTGATCCTCGAGATCGATTAGCCCCTTCTCCCTGAGAGAACGATACTCGGGCCGGTGGAAGACGGCAGAGACATGGAGGCAGAGTCGAGCGTTCTTCAGGAGGGCCAGCTCCTCCTTGGTGAGCTTGCCGGGGCAGGCGGGGTTATGGCAGGTGCTGGCTTCGTCCGGGAGGATGGCCCCTTCGCAGAAGTCGCATTGATCTAGGTGCTTCCGGTTGTCCATCCTACCTCCTAGAAGGGATTCTCCCAGCCCTCGTACTGGCGGAGGGAGATCTCCTTGTTCTTCATCAGTCCATCCGTCCAGTCGTTCCATGCCTCGCAGCGAGCTGGGATGTCTGGGACGCCATCCTTCTCGTACTGCTGCTTGATCCCCGGCAGGACTTCCTTCTTGAACCGAGCGAGTGCTTCGCGCTTGGTCATGTCTTCCTCCAGACTACCCCCATGCGAAGCGGGCATTGGGCGGGGGCGTTGATGAAGTCCATGGACTCTGGCCCCACGCTCTCAAGTAGAGCCCGTCCTCGCAGCGACTCTGCGTCTGGGTGCCCACACCACCAGACCCCTGTCGTGGCAGCATCGAGTTGCCGCCGGTATTGACAGTGCTCACACTCCAGACAGTTGATCATGGGCATGACTTCCGCGTGGCGCTTATCCGCTAGGTACTTCCTCTTCTTCTCCTTGTTCTGCTCGTTCATGAGAGATCTCCTTCGGCCACCAGATGTCCTTGCTGACGTAGCCGGCGGCCTGGGCGAACTGGGAGCTGTAGTTGTAGATCTTCGGCTCCACCCAGAATCCGTTGAACCTCTTGTCGAAGCAGTAGTCGATGATCTCTCCCCGCGCCTTCTGGCCGGCGAAGAAACGCTCGAGCTCCTCCTTGGTATTGAGGTAGGTCATCAGAAGTTCCTCCTGCTGTCTTCCCTCGCGGCATCAAAGGCGAGGTCACCGGCCACATCGCACTCCTGGCACTCACCCAGCTTCTTCCCGTGTGGGCAGTGGGTCCGAGCGTAGTTCTCCAGCTCATCCAGGGGGATGGTCTCCTCCGCTTCCATCGCCTCCCGGAGCAGGCGGTCCTTCTTCTCCCTCTCCTCCGGGGTGTACGGCTTCTGCCCCGGCATCATCTTTTCGTCCATCAGGTATCCCTGCTTTCTTGAGCGCGGAAGAACAGAGATCTGAGAGAGCCACGGTCTCTGTGGTCTTCCCACCCAAGGTCTGCCCCTTGCACACGGAATACATCTTCATCAAGACCTGCTCCTCCATCGTAGGTTCCCTCTTCCCCTCTGCGATCTCCACAGCAGAGCGGCGAAGACCCGCTTCGCCGTCTCCCCTGAGGAAGTCCCGTGCAGTAGAGCCGATCTTGTTCACGGTTCGGTCCAGTCTCTCGTCCAGGGCCTCCTCTGTCGCCACAGCCGCATCCCCGGCCTTCATGCCCCTGGAACGAGCCCAGTCGAAGCGGTCACCATCGACCGAGCCCTGGTCCAATGGGGCCTTGATACCGTAGCTGTGGCAGGCCTCAGCCATCAGGGCCATTCTCAGTTGGATGCCCTCTTCCCGGCTCTTGGCCCTGTCCTGCATCTCCTGAATCCCCTTCCACCCGATGCCGGAGCGGATGGCCTGCCCCAACTCTACCGGGGGAACCTCGATCAGATCGACCAGAGAGGTCTCCCAGATGAACCGGTCATGTCCCTCGTTGTCCCGGCCACAGGCGTCGTCCATGTCCGTTACCTCTGCGAAGAGGTAGCGGAGGGTATCCAGGTGGCGCATGTAGACGCCACCTGGACTATCCTCATATTGGATCTTCCAGCCCCTCTTCTGTGCCCACTTGGGAAGGTCAGGACTGTAGGCCATCATCCTTCTCACCTCTCTTGGTCTGCATCTCCTCTATCTCCTTCGGTGTCATCGCCTTCATCTGCTCCAAGATCTCTGCTTTCTTCTTGGAGCACTCCGGGCAGTAATGCCGGACGTAGTAGTGTCTGATCTGTGTCCAGCCTTTTCCTCTCAGCTCCTTCCATAGCTGGGCCGCAGTGGCTGTTGCCTGCTCCCAGCGGCTACAGAGGTCGCACCAGATCGTAACTTGGTGAGTGACGCTCATGACTTCTCCAGTAGCGGAAGGAATCCGTGCTTCCGTCCGAAGTCGTGCATGATGTCGTTCAGGATGTCGCTCCCGTGGACTGTGATCGCACCCTTTGGAAGCCTGAAGGGCTTGTAGTAGTTTTCTCCCTGCTCAATGTGAAAGTCCTTGTCGTCTGAGTGTGGGCTGGGGATGACCTCATAGGCGGGCATGCCCACACACATCCCATCGAGGAGTGCGAGGAAGCTGTGCATCAGGCCCTCGAGCTTGTCGTTGGTGCTGGGGGTACGGGCGTCCTCTGCCCAGTACTTCACCATCGTCCAGCAGTGGTGCAGGAACTTCTCTTGGACCTCCTTCTGGGTCCAGGCTCTCGGCTTCATAGATCCTCCTTACGAGGTTGCCAGTCCCCCCATGATCTGGAAACTCTCACATAGCCGGCTTTCGTGAGTACCTCTTTCCGACATCTGCTGAAGACAGGGCCTGAGATATAGATCCCACTGAGACGGATGAATTCGGAGTAGGACAGGTCTCGAATGTCCTTCTCCCCCGCGTCACCTCTGTCCCACTGTTTTTGGAGCCAGTCTCGTGCTTGGGAGCAAAGGCTGGGATCATTCCTTGGGCACTCCAGGAGTAGACGCATCTCAACGAGCAGGCCCTCGATTTGGGCCTGAAGTTGCTCGAACCGTTTCAGGGTGTTCCGGTGATTCATGGCTCCTCCTTGGGCAAAGCGAGCATCGCATCCTCCGCGATACTCAGGCGGGTTGAGAGCTCCTGGGCGTACTTCGCCAGGTGATGGTTGGCCAAGGTGAACTTGTCCGCCCCACCCTCGTAGATCGCGCCCTCGATCCTTGCGAGGATCTCCTCCACCTGGTCCGCGCACGTCACGCCGCGGAGGAGAAGGTAGAAGAAGAGCACGGCGGGGTCTGAGGTCACGACTGGCGCTTTCTGATGTGGGTTCCTCACGGTTTTCCTCCGGGCGGCCTCTTAGCGGAAGCCCTCCTTCGTAGTTTCTGCAAGATCTCTTCGAAGTCGGATCCTTCTTCAACCAACTTTTCGATTCGTCGTGTGTTTACGTTGAGGATAAAGGCCAACTCCCTGATCCCGATACGCTTACCTAATGCCTCTGTACTTCCGCGACAGCGTTTGCAGCGTCGTAGTTTCTGTAGTCGCCAGCCTACAGAAGAGCCAACGGTGCCGCAGTCGCATACCCATGTCCACCATGTTTGTTTCTGCTTGATCGTCCGTCCCGTTATGACGATCGAACCGAACCGTCTACCTGTCAGGTCTTCTGGGAAGACTGCGCGACTACAGCTTTGGCACTCACCCTTGGACGTCCGCAATCCACCAAGCTTTCCAACGCCCTCTTTCCCGCAATCACATCGCCATCGCCATCTACCATCCGACTTTGCTGATGGATCATTTAAGGACTCGATGAGTGTGCGTCTTCCCAGACGATCTCCCACGTGAGCCGGCTGAAACGGCCTCGAATGTTGATGTCGGTGGGACCTCAATTTCATTAGATTGTGGATGTTGGTGCTCCCCTCTTTCCCGCAATCACATCGCCATCGCCACCTTCTCAATCCATTCTTAGCGGGCTCTCCCAGTCCTAAGATCGTGAAGGTCCCTATCCGAGTGCCTGTCAGCTCTGCCTCCTTGTACTTCGTTGTGCAGGCCACGCAGTTTCGTGAGCCGCGCAAGCTTTTGAGATCACTTACTCCTTCGCGCCCACATGTGCAGCGCCACGTCCACATCCGCATACCGGGTCTCGAAGGAGCTGGGCCTATAATTGTTCGGGCACCAAACATTAGACCGGTGAGATCACTTCCTCTTTCTCGCAACTCAGAGGCGCGAGCTTGGCAGTTTGGGCAGATGACCGACTTCATTATAGAAATCCATCGAGCCACGTCCTCGTGCCCACATTTCGTGCATCTCCACCGCCACTTTTGTCGGTACGTGCTACCTGTGATTTCACCGACACGCTGAATCAACTGACGAACGCCGAATACGTCTCCGGGCCTGTCATCCTTTTTGGGCATTACCAAGTCCTTCGTGGGGATCTCTCTTTCGCAGACGTTCGATCTTTCGGCAGGCTTTGCAGCGCCCCATCTTCCGAGAGAACTGATCGAGCGGCTTCGGGATCTTGCAGACCGTGCAGCGGCGTGTCTTAGTGTGTGGATCTTGGATCTGTACCGGAGTGAGAACAGCGTCCTCGATCGACATTCTTCTCCGGCTTGTCCTATCCATGAGTAAGCTCTTCTTGATCCCAAAGAGCGCACTGAGTTCGTCATAGGTAACGAGTTTGCCTGCGAAGATCACCTTGTAGCGGCAGGCCCGGCAGTACTTGGCGCTCGCGCGGAAGTTGGAGAGCTTGAGGATGGACTCCGTTCCACAACGCCGGCATCTCACGCGATACAGTCGATTCTTGTGAGAATCGTTGGTGTGCCCAGCGGTACCAATCACTTCCCAGATTCCCACATGTTCGCCTGGTGGGTAGTTACCTCCTGCTTTTGGAGCATCGGCAGTTCGAGCTCCGCACTCTGAGCAACTGATCGCGCGTCGAATGTTCTGAAGCACAGCTATGCTCTTGCGCCCGCACTTTACGCATTTCCAACTCCACTTACGGCGCCACTGAGGTCCTGTTGTATCGACGCACCGGATCAATTTATGGATACCCAGTACGTCGCCTGCCACGTATTTTCGCCTAGAGTTCAGCACTGTTGTACCCTGTCCAGATCTCTACGACCTTTTCTCCCCAAGCCAGCCATTCAGGATCGTTTCCCTTGGTGGCTAAGAAGGCTCGCAGTCGTTCCTCCATCATCCGCTTCTCTTGTGTGGCGATCTCTGTGAGGAGACGCTGGTTCTCTGCGGGAGATCCCGGGGAATCTTGAACTTGCGCCTGACATTCCGGACAAACATGACATCCTGCTGCAATGATGGCGTGGCAGAAGGGACAGACCTTGGCTGGGGCCTCGCCCGGCTCTCTCTCGACCGTGGGCTGGAGATGAAAGTCTCTGTCTGCCTCTGGCATCCCAAACCGTACGCAATTCTTGGCATGGTCCAAGATCAACGGCTGTCGGTTGCCGTAGCGGCGGAGAGCTCTTCCCGTCTGCTGGAGGAAGAGTGCTAGTGAAAGCGTGGGGCGGGCCATGATCACTGCATAGGTACGCGGTAGATCAAAACCCTCTTGCAAGATCCCCACATTGGTCACTACTCGTACTGCCCCACTCCTCAGTTGGGTCACGAGTGCATCGCGCTCGATCGTGGACATCATGGAGTCGAGGTGTTGTGCGGGGATGTTGGCGGCTCGAAAACGCCTGGCCAGGTTCTGAGAATGGAGGATGGAGGTGGCAAACACCAATGCGGTGCGTCCCCTCACTCGCTGCTGGTAGTGCTCAATAACATTTCCCACGAGCTCCTCACGGTTGACTCGATCTTCCAGGGCCTGTGGAACATAATCGCCCATCGCTCTCCGGATGTTGCGGAGGTCTGGCAGAAATTCCTCGGGTGCACTGAAGCTACGAGGCTTCGCCAGAAGTTGTCGGTTGATGAGCTCACTGGGCTTGGCGGCCAGAATGAGGTGATCGAAGATGTCTCCAAGACCGCGCCCATCCATTCGAATAGGTGTGGCAGTGAAGCCCACGACAGAGGTTCGGAGGTAGTGTTCCAGGATGCTGGCATGCCCGTCTGCCACAGCATGGTGGGCCTCGTCCAGGAGCACGAGATCTGTGGTCGGATAGAGCTCACGTCGGAGGAGCGTAGCGGCGCTTGCGATCTGGATGGGCAGGGAAAGATCCATCTTCGGGCTGTCTGGATAGATCGTTCCGATGTCTTCTCGCCGGATGCCGCAGTCCCGAAGGTGCAAGATGGTTTGCCGAAGAATCTCTCGGCGTTGTGCAATGATCAAGGTACGTCTCGGGTAGTTTAGCCGAGTCAGTTCTGCAATCATCACTGTCTTGCCGCTGCCTGGTGGGGATACGACGAGTACGCGGCCCGTCCGCATCTTTTGCCGAGCTCTGCGGATCGCGTTCTTCTGGAAGTCATGCGGTACTTTCATTGATCAGCTCCTTACGCTGAAGCCTACCTTCTCAACAGGCGGGGCTTGGCCGGCAGTGTACGTCTCCACGAAGATGAGCTTGCGCTCGCGGCTCTGTGGACCACAGGGCTGCCACTTCCAGTGCCCTCTTCTCAGGTGTTGCGGTTGATGCCGGCCGGTGGGGGTAGCCTCTTGGGGCTCTGTAAGCTTGTCCTCTGGCTTGCGCCGCTGGAGAATCTCCAGCCGACTCCCGAGATGCAGGTACTCGGTCTTCGGGATGCGCTGGAGAGCCTTCACAGCCTTCTGGTGCTGCTTGCCCTTCGTGGAGTGTGCCTTCTGATTCACCTTCTCCCACTCGGGGTTGAGCTGCCTCAAGACATCGGCATCCGTGCTCTTCCAGTAGAGCAGGAGGTTCAAGAGGAGCCGAGGCGTGAGGTTCTTTACGCTCTCTCGCCTCGGCTTGAGCTGGGTCTTGTCAAGCACGGTGTAGTCCCCGCTCATGTAGTCCTCGAGCGCCCTGGGCTGGGTGCGGGGGATTGCGATCAGCCCAAGCGAGAAGCCATGATCTATGGAGTCGGGTAGACCTTCGAACGCCTGGTAGTTGGACTGCCCGATCATCGTGTAGCCTGTCTGGTCAGTCTCTTCGTTGACCGAGGGGTAGGCCAGGTAGAGCGCCTCGAGTTTGATCTTCGTGTGGAACTCGTCGTCCGCCTCGTAAGCGCGCATCTCTGGAGGTAGGAAGATGGCCAAAGGAGTAGGGATCTCTGGTAGGTCGGCGGTGGTGAGACCCTTCACAGAGGTCGAGAGCAACGCCTCGGAGATCAAGGGCTCGAGGAAGAACTTGGGACAGCCCGGGACTCTGAGGATGCCACTCACTGCGAAGTGCCCGATGAGCGTGCGTACGATGTCCCAGATGTAGTTGGTCAGGCCCTCACTCAGGCCGGGACGAAGAGGCAAGCCCTCGGGTAGATTCGTGAGCGTTCGTTCTACTAGCTCACTCACAAAGACCTGCCGGACAGAGGGATCTATGAGGAGGGGACCGCCGTCTATCTCCAGCCGTTCCCAAACCTCCTTCTCCATGTCTCGGATCAGAGGGATGGGAAGACCATCGAAGTGGTAGCGCCGGCGGTCAGGATCAAGAGCTTCCTTCACACGCTGGTAGTTCCAGTACATGCCTTCTCCTCGCAGTCAACGAAGTGGCTGTAGTACTCCTCGGCGTATTCTGCTTCCCAGCTTCCTTTCCCGTTCTCCTTGTCGAAGAAAACCGGGTGGAGAAGCTCGCTGTACTGCAACCCACCCTTCATTCTTTCGTAGGTCTCGGAGAATGGGCCGATTTTGAAGAGTTTCCGAGCTGTCGGCTTCTTGGGAAAGTGATCCTCCCATGCGAAACCCGCCGCAAAAGTCTCTTCGTATGGATCAAGAGCGTACTCTTCGCAGAGGTCCAGGAGTTTCTGGAGAGTCTGAAGGCAGTCCTTCAGGTAGTGGTCTGGGAGGACGTGGTAGGTGCGATATGCGAGGTCTCGGAGATGATCCATCAATACGTCGCATTCTTTCCAGCACGGAGGCATGGGACGGGGAGGAGGGGGGATTTCTCGCTTCACTCCCAGAGTGAGCAGTGCCTCCCTCTGATCGACGCTAGCTTGTTCGGTCGCCTCTTTGTTGGATGCTCCCGTATTCTCCATGAAGAGTCGGCGGAGTGCCACACGGCTGAGGCACTGGAGTTCCTCTCGTGTCATCAGCTTTTCGGTCCCACTAGGCCATGTCTGTCGAGTCTTTCTCCAGACTGGCATCCAGCACTGACCAAAGGCTTTGGGATAGAGCGCAGTCAACGCGTTGACTGCTGACGTGATCTCGTCCCATTGTTCGAGATAGAGCATCTCTTGGAAGCGCCTCTGGGCTTTCTTGATCTGAACTGTCGTGAGATTCATGGTTGTCTCCTTTTGGGTTTCTTGGCCAGCTCTCCAAGAGGGGCCCTCAGCCCCTGGCCGGAGAAGTACTGGGAGAAGAGAGTCTGAACCACGGCATCAGGAAGAACCGTGGCCAGACAAGGCCGGTCTGGATGGTGAAGGTCGGGTTTGAGGACAGCCCACACCTTCCCAACTGCAAGCGAGGGGTTGAGGAACTCTGTCAGCTCCACAAGCTGTTGCCCCGGCACCTCCACAGGCCGGGAAGAAGAGAGTGCGTGGAAGAGAGCCTCCTGTAGCATACCTTCCAGTGCACTCTCCCCAAGATGTACCAGGGCTTGCGCCCTGCCCCTGAATCTCTCCCGTGCGTGACGACTCACATAGACCCGGCCGGGGGAATGCCGGGAAGATGAACCGGGAGATCGATGTGCCATCCCCATGGTACCCTCCTACCCCCAGTGTGAAAGACGGAAGGGGGTCTAGGGTTCTTATACCGGCATTGATCAAGGTCTTCCTGAACCCCATAGCAGGCGTAAGATCCTACGCCATGATCAGTCCTGATCAGTTCCCCGGAAAAGACCAACGATTCCAAGCTACTGCAAGGGTGCTCTACAAAGGAGTTGCAAGAACGCGAGAAGAGGTCACTCTTAGGAGAGGAGGATCACCGAAATGGCCGAACGATCTGTCGCTCTACAGGCCCCTAAGAGAGACTGGCCAAGAGGAAGGAAACCAGCTCTACAGCTAGTGCCTCCTGTCCGGATTGACCTTCCTCCCCATACCCTGGGTTCGGATCAACCTCCTCTACAGTCCCCTCCTCTACAGTCCCTGGGTTCGGCGTCATCGTTGGCTCTCTTATGTCCGAGCTGTGGGGAGGGGATGCAGCCGTTGAGAAGGGCTTTGGAGGCTGATGAGCTTCAGGGCTGGGTATGCTCTTGTGGCTCAGTGCTGGAGGAACTCAGCTAGGTTCCCAGCGGCCTATTCTCCCGGCCGGTTCCTTGAGAGCTTCTGCCGACTTAGGTCGGTCATGCACGCATAGCGTCGGCCGGTGAAGAGATGGCCCAGAAAAGACCCTTCTCACCCAGCCTCTTGTCCGTGGGCACGCAATGCGTAGCCCAGTTAGCTATATCCCTGGATGGATTGCGGTTCTTCGCACAGGGGGTCCCATGAGTACCAGGGTTTAGGGTGGTCCAGGATGGTTGATCAGATCAAGCCACCCCTTGATCCGTCCTGGTGGAATTTCGGGGGTCTGGGTATGCCTTGATCAATGCCAGCTAGAACATCGCTGCTGTCATCTGTCGTACTGGGGGGGAGCTGGGGAGGGAGGTCTCTTCCGGGCCGTCTTCTCTCCCGGCCGGTCTCTGGAGGTCACTCTCCCCGGCCTTGGGGGTTTGGGGGCTAAGGAGAGGGCCCCTTGGTGGGGTCTCTCCTCCCGGCCTAGCGCCGGTCGAACCTCAGCATTCCTTCCAGAGGTCCCGGGTCAATCCGGAGGAGTTCAAGCTCGGAGAGTTCCTCGTAGGCATAAGGAGGTGGGGGTTCCTCCAGTGGAACAAACACTTCCCGCTCCATCCACGCTATCCGCTGCTCCATCAGCGCGTAAGTCAGGTCCAGGCTCTTGTGGTTCCCCAGGTGAAAACGTGCCATCGTTGATCTCCTTTCAAGGCTCTTATGCCAGCTTCCGGGACCGGTTTGCGGGCTAAGGAGAGAGGCGAGATCTCTCCTGAGGCTTGGTTAGTCCTCGAACGAGCAGTCGATCACTTTGCCGTTGGCTCCCCCGCTGACGGACTTCTTGAGGGCCGCGGCGATCTTCCGGCGGGCCTCGAACTCCTTGTCCCTGAGCTGGTCCTCTCGGACCCTTTTCGCGAGAGCCTCGAAAAGGGCCTCGGTGCTCATCTCAGAGACGATCCCCTTCTCCCGAAGCTCCTTCTCCCTCCGGTCGGCCTCCTCGTAGATCTCCTTGATCGTCTTGGCCCTATCACGGGTCTCGAGGTAGGTGCCCAGGGCCGTTCCAAGCACGGTCCCCACCAGCAACGAGGCCACCTTCTCCACCGTAGATTGCGCTGCGGACTGGGGCCGCAGAATCCCCTTCAGGGTCTTCAGCATCGATCTCTCCTCTGGGGTGGAAGGATCGCTTCCTACCCCGGAATGGATGGATACTCGCCGTTCTCTCCATCAAGTAGCTTATGCCGCAGAATCAGGTCGGTTTGCAGGTTAAGGAAGAGACCCCTTTGGGTTCCTCTTCCCGACCCTAGCCGAGCAGAGCGAGGAACTTCTCCTCGTTCTCCCGCGCCCTCCTCTGCGCCGCCTCCTCCTCGGCCGCCTTCTTCTGCGCCTCCTCCTCCTCCAGGGGGCCGATGATGGCTTCCTGGAGAAGCGCCCCCGGATCCCTCCCCTCGATCACGGTTGCCCCGCCCGCGAACTGCACCGAGATGTGGCGGTACTCCCCTCCCCTCTCCTGGTGGAAGTCCACCCGCCCCAGCCCGGGGCAGTTGTTGACCCTCCACCATTCCTCGTGGCAGTGCTCCCAAGTGCCCCTCGGGGCAGCCTTGATCAAGGAGCAGAACCTTTCCCATTGTGCGTCGGTGATGTGCATTGCTCGATCTCCTTTTGGGTGTCTACAGTGCTTATCCCATGAAACTAGGCCAGTTTTCACCGGTTTGCAGGTTAAGGAGATGGCCCAGAAGTGGGCCGGGATCAATCCGCGACGATCGAGTGCGTCGCGTAGTAGAGGGCGGTCTCCTGAGCCTTCGCGCGGATCTCCTCCGCGGACCAGGACAGGGCTTCTTTGTTCCCCCCAGCCAGGTTGGCCACAAGACGATGAGCGCTTGGCGGAGAGGAGCCGGCCAGTACAGCTACCAGGAGGTGAGTCCATTCCGGGTGCTGATGGACCGGATCGTCTGGTCCGATCTCCGGGTCAGCCAGGTAGGCTTCCCTCGTGTAGACGATGCACGCGAGGGACTTCACCGGGCTGGCGAGCTCCCGGCGAAGGAAGGGCAGGACATCCCCACGCCACTCTCTCAGCACGTAGTCGTCAGGGTTCTTTGACGCCGGTCCGACCCCTCCCGACACCAACTCGCACATCCCCGAGCAGGGGACGTACATCTGCCCGGGGACGTGATCCCCGGAGTGGTCATGTTGGCGGATCAAGTCCGCCAACGCCTCGTAGAAGCGGTTGGGGTGTAGGACTTTCGTCCCGATGGCCCTGGTAGCGAAGGCGGTGACGAGAAAACAGAGTCCGATGATGATCATAACGATCTCCTTTCTAAGATGCTTATGCCCGGAATCAGGACGGTTTTGCAGTTAAGGGTGGGCTCCTGCGGGCTGTGTAAGGGCTAAGGAAAGAGACCGGAGAGGGTCTGCTAGGGACGTGGCAGTCCGTCACAACAAGTTCGCCTCTGATCTCTTTCCCGCTCTTTCTCTGCCCGGAGCCTGGCGTGACGGAGTAGACGGGAGTTCCCGTTTGCAACTCTCCGCTCCGGCCGGTCCGAGCGGCCTTGGCCAGCGGCCGCAGCCTGTACGGGCGAGAGCCCGTTCATGCCCCATCCTGTGGGGCGCGGTATGTCGGGAGATGGTGCGATTTAGAGTCGCATGGTTCTCCACTATGATCCTTATCCCAAGAAAGCCGATCAGTTTGCCGGGTATAAGATCTTCGTTCTCAGGTCTAACCCACGAACGGAGGAATCGATGCAACGTCTTTGGAAAACCACGATCACGGCCTGGACCCTCGAGCGGCCGCGGGACATCAAGGACATCATCTCGGAGACGAGCTACATCACCGTCTTCGAGACCCACCTGGTCTCTCACCCCGAGCTCCAGAACGACGGCCCCCCGCCGGACTTCCTGGACTGGGAGGGAAAGCCCCATGGATGACAACCGCTGGCTCCCAGCCGCCAAGCAATGGCTGGAGATCGATCAAGCCTGTCTCTCCTCGATCGAGAAGCTCAAGGCCAAGCCCGCCCAGTTCTTCTCCGCCTTCCACGGTCTCGTGGCGGCCATTGGGAAGGTCCACGACTCCTACTCCATCCGCGCCCTCCTCGCAGAGATCAAGCCCGCCTTTCAGCAGGTCGCGGAGGAACATGGCCAGCGATTGCTCCGCCTCGCCGACCTCGAGCGGGAGAAAGGGACCAGGGATGTGCAGAGGGAGGCCGCGGAGTCGAACGTGACCGGCTACCTGCGGAAGTCCGCCACCCAGGCGCGGAAGGGGAACTACAAGGCCGCCTACGGGATGCTCTTCAAGAGCCTGGTGAGGCTGTCTGATGAACCTGCTAAGATGTCCGAGATCTTGCGGGACCTGGCCGCCCTGGAACACAAGGAACGGAGAGGCAAATGAAGCCGGGAGAAGCCTACTGTCTGGCCCAACAGAAGATCGAGAACCTGCTGGAGAAGTACCAGCACCTTGCTGTCTCCCAGTATGAGCTGGTCTCTCAGCTCATGACAATCGTGGCTACGACTTCACTGGAGGTCTCCCAGTCCCTCGTGGAGAACATGGCGCGTCTCTCCTCCCCCCAAGTTCTCTACCTCCCAGTCTGCCCAAGGTGCAATGCGGAGTTGATCAAGCAGGAGGATAAGATGTGGGCAGACGCCGGCATCCCCGACTTCTTTGACTCGAAGAAGAGGACGTTCCCCAGTCCTCCCCCGCCTGACATCCGTCAGAGTTTCCATCCTGTGCCTCCCCAGAGCGCGGCTTCCGACATGCCCAGGATGCTGGCCTCAAGGGAGGTGATCGCGGAGATGGATGGGATGCAGATGGTCAAGCAAGGAAGTGATGTCTGGCTGGAGGAGAAGAAATGACTAGACCGCGAATCCTAGCCGCCGATCTGGATGGTACCATCCTGAAGTACGAGGACATCGAGAAGCCACTGGGCGAGCCCATCCCGGGCATAGCGCGAGAGCTTGGTGTCCTCCGGGCTGCTGGTTGGGCGATCATCATCTGGACCGTCCGAGCCAACACCTGGGAGATCAAAGAGCACCTCAAGAAGCATGACATCCCCTTTGATTACATTAACGAGAATCCTTGGCAACCGCCGAATGGCAGCGCCAAGATCGCAGCCTACGTCTACCTCGATGACCGGGCACTCCGGTTCGAGGGGGAGACGGAAGGGCTGGCGCAGAAGATCTTGAACTTCAAACCCTGGTACAAGGAGCCCCCATGGATGCGTTGAAGACGCCTACTCGCACGGAGGAGCGTTGGAACAAGCTGAAGGAGTTCCTCGATGTCGGCCCACCCAAGGAGCCCACGCTCGAGGAGCCCGGCTCCTTCCAGAAGGCGCTTGGTGAGATGATCGAAGAGGTGGAGAGGTCGGGAGTGAAGATGTCTCCCGAAGACAGGGTCTATCTCCTCGCTCACATGATCGATGTGTTTCACTGGAAGGAGTATATGGCTAAGTACAACGACATCAAGCGGGAGTACGATCAGGCCATGCTGAGGCGAAGCATCGGCACACTCTCGGTGCCTTAGTTGAAAGGAGCTGTCATGGACGAGCTGAACAAGAAGCCCCGAATCAAGATTGAGATCAGCGGACCGGCGAAGAGCGGCAAGTCCACCGTTGCCCAGGTGCTGGTCAAGGAGTTGGAGTCGATCGGCGGAGTCGAATACAACGACGACGGCCCCCTCTTCACGGAATCAGAGCTGGAGAAGAGAGTCGAATCCCTGCGGGACAAGGTTGAGTTCGAGATCTCGACCAAGGTGGTGCGAAGATGAAGACGACCGATACCCTGGCCCGCCAGCAACTCAGCCGATTGGCCGAACGCCTCCTCGCGAACATCGGAGGCGAAGCTGACACGACACACCTGAAGGAGATGGTCACTGCTCTCGCAGGGAACTCTCCTCTTCGCCACAACATCGCTCTCCTGGTCCGCGACTTCTGTGCCGATCACATCCGGCCGGAGATCAAGAAGTTCGCAGGGCTGATGGAGATGAAGCTCATGAAGCACGATCCTGGTCGAGGTGGCATGAGCTGGAAGAACGATGCAGGTCCCCAGCAGTACCTGGACGGCCTCGATAAGATCTTGGTGGAGCTGAAGGAAGCGGTGGGGAAGAAGCGGGGAATCGGTCTGAAGGCCGCAGACCTTGCGAACTACGCCATGATGCTGGCCGACTTGGCTGGTGACCTGGAGGACGTGTAGAATCACCTCTACAACAAGGAGGGCTCATGGAGAAGAATGTTCCCATCATCTGGGTGGAGGGGATTATTGCATCCGGCAAGACCACCTTCGCCCGTGAAGTCGCCAAGCGCCTCGGCTTCCGCTTGCTGGAAGAGCCGGTGGACAACAACGAGTATCTGGAGGCGTTCTACAAGGACCCCAAGACGTACGCCCTTCAGCTCCAGCTCCACATGATGCGGAACCGCTACGTGATGAAGCAGGAGGCTTCTTTCGGAGCCGCGCGGGGCGTGGAGAAGGGGTACATCCTCGATCGGTGCATGCCGGGAGATCGTGTCTTCGCCAAGTTGCACTGGAGGAAGGGGAACATCGATGATCTTGGCTTCAAGCTCTACGAGACCTGGTACGACACGATGGCCAGGCACTACAACCCGCCGACCGCGCTCATCTACCTCAACTGCCAGCCGGAAACCGCCTACGCTCGGATGAAGGAGCGGAGCCGTTCGTGTGAGAACGCCGTGCCGCTCGAGTATCTCCAGGAACTGAAGGCTGGCTACGAGGAGCTTCTCCTGGAGCTCGAGCGTGGCCTCGTCCCCTGGTTCCATTCTGTCAAGCCACACTCGATCATCTACGATGGGAACATCCGAACGGAACAAGAGTGGGAATACTTGACCCGGACGGTCTCGGACATCTGCAAGAGGCACACGAGCTAAAGAAGAGGGGAGGCCGGCGTGGTCGGCCTCCCCTCTTTACCGTCCGAAGAGCCGGATGCGAAGCCGGTCCCAGAGTCCGCGCGGCTTGGGGCGGACTGCCGCGTGGAGGACCCGGAGACATCGTTCGATGGGCTGCGTCTTCGCCCACCGTTTTTCGATCTTCCGAGTCCGCGCCTTAGCGCGGAGTTCCGCGATCTTCCAGTGTTGGGCCTCCAACCACTCCTCTGCCTCTCGGATGAGTTCCGTGAAGTCCTCGCCTTCCAGGACGACGAGGGGGTAGGCGTTCTTCCAGTGTACGTGGAAGAAGCCCGTGCCCCTCAACCCGTGGACTATCGTGCTCTGGTTATCGATGCGTGTCTCCACCCAGTGGAGAGCATCGGCAAGTGCGGTCAGATCATTCTTCAAGATCTCGACCTGCATCGTGGCCTCCTGGGTTAAAGAGGAGGGGTCGGAGTCCCTCCAGACACTTGAAAGGAGAAGCGATGATCCCCGCTCCGACTCGGGGCTAGAGACAGAGGAATTTCTTCCTCGTCTCTACCTTCCTTATGCCGTTTTCGGTGCGGCTTTTTCACGATGGTGATAACGTTGGTCGAGGAGGCAACCATGAAGAAAGAACGCCTTTGGGTCTTCACGAAGCTCGATCTGATCATACCTTGGGGTACGGGGATTGGTGCTGCTGTTCTGTGCACTCTTGCTGCGATCTACGGTGTGCCGATGGCCGATGGGGTAGCGGTCGCGCGGACGATCTCGATCCTGACCGGCCTCGTATTTCTGGCCTCGATCCCCATTTGGTACTTCGTCCGGTCGAGGCTGAGGAAGTACCACTACAAGACTGTCCATGGTCTCTACGTCATCCAGGGGAACGTCAACCGCCCGAAGTTGGAGGAGGTCGAGGCCTGGACGGTGGAACTCCTCAACCACTGGGCCGGTGCCGCCTGGACTCGGCCAGATGGGACCAAGGTTCTGGTGGGGAATCACATCCCCTCAGAAGCGATCGAGGGGAAGACGGTCTTCTTCCGGGATGAGGAGAAGCTGAGTGTCTGGGGAAGATGGGTTCGGGCCTACGCGGAGACAGAGGACGTTGTCATTGGCTGGGCTGCGCGGGTAGACTACGTTCACGGTTTGTTCTTGCACGAGCTATCGCATCTTGTTCTACTCGCGGCAGGAGAACCGTGGGACGAGACATGGCATCACTCGATCTTCCAGCAGACGAAGCTCGGAGAATAGACCCCGAGCTGTGGTTTGAGGGCCAGAACCTCTGGCGGGTGGGATTCCATCTGGACTCACTTCCCCTCATGCAGTTCATGTCCGGGATGGTGGAGATCAAGCTCACCGCTTATGATCACGCCAACGATGTCCTGGTCTTCGTCGTTCGATGCATGGACAAGACGGGCTCTCTCTTCCGCACGGGATACCTGAAGGCTAACAGCGTGTTCCGTTACCGGGAGATCGACCAGCCGTTGTTGGTGGAGAGTAAGAAGACCCACCCCGGTCCCTTCGAGAACTGACTGTTCTTTTCCTCTTGACATCCATGATCGACCCTGTCACAAAGGGAGAAAGGTAACCCCAACGCAGATGTTACAGAAACGCCGCACAGAATCATTGTCCAGTCGCTTTTGGTCCCTTGGGACCACAGGCACCGGCACGGATTCGTGCGCCGTGGCCTATCCGTGCCTGCTAGGTATTCAAAAGCCAGCGATGGCCCCGAATCCCGAGCAGGCACATAGGAGCACGGGCGGCTGATCTAACACCTACTGAGGGATAGAAAAGGCCGCCCGGAAGCGATTCCTAGCGGCCTTTTCTTTTATGGAGCGGTGGCCCAGCGGCGACGGCACCTGGCTGTAACCCAGGCACACCACGCGGAGGTTCGAGTCCTCCCCGCTCCACTGGAGGCAACATGACGATCAGAGAGTTCGATTGGCGGTTGAAACGCGAGGCAGAGTCTCAGAGACCCGCCTCCGTAGCTCAACTGGAAGAGCAAGGGACTTTTACTCCCGAGGTTGCAGGTTCAACTCCTGCCGGTGGCACGAAGCCGAAGAGGAAGTTCCTGAACAGGGTGGTGGAACTGGAGATGGAGGTCACGTTCGAAGCGGATGAGGCTGTGAAATGGTAATGGGTGCGTGGCGCAATGGGAGCGCAAGTGGCTCTTAACCACGAGGTTGAAGGTTCGACTCCTTTCGCACCCACTCGGGGATAGGCTACCAGGCAAACCGGCGGACTCTGGATCCGCACTACGAGGTTCGAGTCCTCGTCCCCGAACCATTGGAGACGTCCTGGGAGAATCAGGACGGGAGCTGAGGCCGTATCCCCAGCGTCTCCGGTGGTGATTGACACGAGAATAGTGAGGTTGTGGTCAGGCTGGGAAGGAGCCGCAAGGCGATGATCTCCCAGCCACATCGTGGGCATGTAGCTGGAGGGTGCAAGCCCCTGGCTCATAACCGGGTGATGAGGGTTCGATTCCCTCCGTGCCCACCGCGCGCAGCTCCATGGGTCTGTGAAGTTCCTTTTGAGCGGAGACTGGTGGGGCTCCTGGAGAGGTAGCCTACGTGGTCACGGCGCGGCTCTGAAAAAGCCGACATGCAGGTTCGATTCCTGTCCTCTCCACTTCTTCCCCCGTCGTCTAATGGTAGGGCCCTGGACTTTGGCCCCAGGTACGCAGGTTCGATTCCTGCCGGGGGATCTTCGGGATGTAGCGCAGCCTGGTAGCGCACCTGGCCTGGGACCAGGGGGTCGGAGGTTCAAATCCTCTCATCCCGACCGAGTTGTGCTATCCTCAGGGCACAGGAGGAATCCATGAGACTAACACTAGCGATCATTCTCAGTCTGTTCTTCGTGGCTTGCAGCGACGACACCGTCGTTCCCAAACCGGACGCTGGACCCAAGGTTGAGGCATCTGTCCAGGTGGAAGCCTCGGTGGCCAAGGAAGCATCCGTGGTCAAAGAGGCCGCGGTCGTAGACGCAGCTCCCATCGTCCAGTAGTCCCCCTCCCCAGATCATTCCGGTGTAGCTCAGAGGTAGTAGCGCCCGTTCTGGGATGATGAAATGGTATCATGGGTGGCTGTTAACCACCTCTTCTCGGTTCGAATCCGGGTCCCAGAGCCATTGCAATGACTTAGGAGATGGTGTAGTCTAGTGGTGAGGTGCGTAGAACATGAAGAACGGAGACTACATCTTGATCGTTGCCCCCGAGGAATACCCTGGAAAGCGGTATCGTGGACGCTATGCCTACGAGCATCATGTGGTCTGGTGGAGGAACACGGGGGAGGTGCCAGACACAGGCTTCGTGGTGCACCACAAGAACACGGACAAGCAAGACAACCGTTACCGGAATCTGGAGAAGAAGACAGTCTCTAGGCACGTTGCAGATCATCACGTCCCGGCGTCTATGATCAGCTTGAACTGTGCTTGGTGTGCAGACGAATTCGAGATTTTGAGTAGGAAGTATCGGGAGAGAGCCAAGAGAGGGCAGAAGGAATTCTACTGTTGCCGATCTCATCAGGTGCAGGCACAGCAGGCTAAATTGCGTGGAAGCCGAGAGTTTGTTCATGGGACTGTGTCGGGGTACAGGTACCACAGATGTCGTTGTCGTGAGTGTAGGGCTGCCACAGCGAGAGCTGTGAGGAGTTGGCGATCAAGAAACCGCTAGTAGCTCAGCTTGGCAAGAGCAATCGCTTGATAAGCGATAGGTCGCTGGTTCGAATCCAGCCTGGCGGACTGTGGCCGTAGCTCAACGGTAGAGCACTGGGTTGTGGCCCCAGGGGTGTGGATTCGACTTCCACCGGTCACCTTGCTAATAAGATCGTCTCTTGTTTTCGATTCGGGGCCGTAGTGATAATGGGAGCACGCCGCGTTCGCAACGCGGAGGTCAGGGTCCGATTCCCTGCGGTTCCATGGGGCCGTAGCTCATTTGGGAGAGCGCCCGCTCGGCATGCGGGAGGTAGCGAGTTCAACTCTCGCCGGTTCCACCACTCGGATAGTTCAATGGTGCTCGACACCCAGCCCTTGGTGGATCCCTGGGGGCCTAAAGAGAACGCTGTCTCGGAGAGAGTAGGCGTAAGCTGGCTTGCTGAGACAGAGATGCAGGAGGAGATCCTGCCCGAGTGAGGAGAGATGGCCGAGTGGCTCAAGGCGTCGGTCCTGAAAACCGAAGGGTGTGACAGCCCCGGGGGTTCGAATCCCTCTCTCTCCGCCAAGGAGGCTTTCATGAGTTCTGATAAGAAGCATCCGTTGCTAGAAGGCAAGTGCTCCTACTACGACGGAAATCCGCTCATCGTTGGTACACCCAGACACGTCATCGATATCTTCGACAGCGGTCATGTCTTTCACAAGCTGCCCTACAAGAAGGTGATCCTCGTTTGTCCGGTATGTGGAAGGCGGGTTCAGGCACGATCAGTTGTCTGCCACGACAACTGCTGCGTGTCGTACGTCATGCCTATTCACAAGCCGAAGAAGTGGTGGAAGAAGAACAAGAAGGACAAGAAGTCGGTTCGAAGGAAGAAAGAGCGGCGGTCTACAATTAGGTAGGCGGACACCGGGAGGAATAGATGATCGCTTCCACTAGCTCCTACTGCAACATGCCAATGACTTGTGATGGCTTCTGTTCGAGCTGCCATGATCGTATTATCCGTGCTCAGATGGCTGCGAATTCCCTGTCCCGTGAAGTCGTCAACTTTGAGCGGGATGTGAAACGAGCAGCCGTTCGGGCAGAGAGCAAAGGCACATTCTGGACTTGGGCTGGAACGAAGAACGGACGGCCCTTTCATCTCAGGAAGTGGTATCGCTAGGTAGGGATCCGGCTGGATGAGGAACCCGCTTCGAAAGCGGGCAGGGGCCCTGCCCTTGAGGGTTCGAGTCCCTCCCCTACCGCTGGGAGAAAACGATGACTAAAGAGGAACGAGGAGAGATCGAGGATGTGTTGGTAGCACTGGCACTGTGCTTCCTTCAAGATCCCCAGAGGTATGACGCGGAGATCAATCAGAGGTTGCTTGAGGAGGGGGATGAGGGTGCGAGGTCCACTGGTTGTGGACGCCTGGTTGTCAGCCAGGAGTAGGCGAGTTCGATCCTCGTCGCACCCGCCGGGCCACACTCTGTCGTAGCTTTCCATCGCGAGGACGCTGCGGCCTTTGTGGTCCGTTTGGAAGGGCCGTCATGCAACGGTGCCATGTGCTCGCCTGCTAAGCGAGTGTGGGTAACGCCACTGGGAGTTCGACTCTCCCCCCTTCCGCCCTGGAGACGTGCTGTAATGGAAGCAGATACGCTTGGAAAGCGTACTGGGGTAACACCCATGCGAGTTCGACCCTCGCCGTCTCCGCTAGCGATGCCCAACCATCTGATAGACACTGATGATCACCACGGCGAGTGCGATCAGCATCCCGACTCCCACGGGAGGGTTCTTCCAGCTTGGAGAGCCGACAAGGATGACGGCGAGAGCGAGCAGAAGGCACATGATCAGTGTAAGCATTTCAGTCTCCTTTGTGTATGCTGGAGTATAGCGCACCCAAGGTGTTATGGCTGCACGTGGCCTTGCCAAGGCTGAGGTGAGAGTTCAATTCTCTCTGGGTGCTCCAGGAGGTCAGGATGAAGAAGCAGAAGACCGTGAAGTGTGACACGATCATTGGGGTCCTCGCCCATCCCTGTAACATGAAGCCGGCCCTGAAGGTGCTGGTGAGCACCAAGCCCTACAAACCACCGAAGAACGTGACTGTGATCTGGAAGTAGGGGACGCACCTGTAACTCAATGGCAGAGTTTCTGGCTTCCAACCAGAGAACGCGGGTTCGATTCCCGCCAGGTGCTCCGATCCGAGCGGGGAGAGTTACGAAAGGGGTCTGATCAACCCCAACCCGGCCAGGTGAGATTCCTGGCACCCGCTCGTCTCGGGGTGAGGTGCATACGGGTGCACGTCCGGTTCGGGACCGGAAGGGAGCTAGTTCGATTCTAGCCACCCCGACCATGCCGGATGCTGATGGCCGGGCCATCACCCGCTTCGTACGCGGGGCAAAGGGGTTCGACTCCTCCTTCCGGCTCCATGCCGCTGTAGCCCAACTGGTAGGAGGCGCGTGCCCCAGGCGCACGACAGTGCTGGTTCGAATCCAGTCGGCGGCACCCAGTGAAAAACGGCGAGGTACGGTGGCATAAGAAGTAGTGCCACCAAGAACTAGCCCTTGTAGCTCAGGTGGTAGAGCGCCTGCCTTGTAAGCAGGAGGCCCCCGGTTCAAATCCGGGCGAGGGCTCTGGTGAAATAGTTGTTGACAAACTGAAACGAGACGCTATACTGATCCGTGAATGGGGAGCTGGCCGAATTGGTAAAGGCACTTGACGGTAAATCAAGCAAACACCCGCTAACCGTCTCGGGACTTTCGAGTCCCAATAAGGCTGGCCTACAAGACATCCTGGTTCGAATCCAGGGCTCCCCACTGCTTTTGCCGGAGACGACCACGGCGGTCAATCGATTATTCCATCGATCAATACCCGCTCGGTCACTCGATCTCTTCGGAGGTCACCAGATTGGGCCTACAAGAAACTGGGTTCGACTCCCAGCTCCGGCGCCTTGGTCATGGGATGGTGGGGGGACTAGAGCCTGGCGGACAGGCACTTGATGTGGAATCAAGAGTACCCGCCCGACTACTCGATCTCTTCGGGGATCAAACTGATGGGCCTACAAGATGAGGTTCAACTCCTCAAGTCCCCCCATCATCCCATGACCTCTTATCTGATCCGATTGTCCGCCCTAGTACACTAACGCTGTCGCCGGTAATCCGGGGAGATCGTGTTAGGGAAACGGAAAGATGTCGGATCAACCTCTGAAACCGAACGGGCAACAGGGCAAGCCTACAAGACGACGTAGCTCATTGGGTAGAGCATCTGACTAATAGTCAGAGTGTAGCTGGTTCAAATCCAGCCATCGCAACCAAAACAGCTTACCCACTCGCCCGTTCGGTTTCTTTTTTTGCCGTATCCAGCCTGAAACTCGAATCCTGATCATTCCGATCAGAGACTCAACTTACAGGAGGCCGAAGATGGCAGCCAACCAGCGCGTGGAGGCGCTCGGTCCGGCCGAGCGCATCATCAACAGCTTGACGCAATTCACGGACCATGCGGTCCACAACCGTCCGGGCTTCGTAGTCCCGGACGCGCGGTACAACATTGGGGTTCGCTGGGCGCAGGCGACCTGGGTGAGGGAAGGCGACCAGAAGGTCGTCTACCTCACCGCCAAGGTCGGAAAGCGGACCCAGCGGACACAGAAGATGGGGACGCTCAACGGGACGAACGAGGTGAAGGACGGGAACAAGGTTGTGGGCCAGTTCCGTAACCCTGGCCTCTTCCCCGAGGTCGTGGTCCACCTCTACTCCCAGATCGCCGAGGTCTGGAAGGTGGACAACGAGTTCGCGGCTCGCTGGGCGTCCTACGCCTACGAGAAGGACGAGAACCGGGACCTCAAGGCCCTCCTCGCGGCCTTCATGCTCGTCCAGGGCCGGTACGGCGAGTTCCTCAAGGACGGAGACGAGATGTTCCGGGACGAGGACTACCGGGCGGTCGGGGAGGCCATGTGCCTCATCCACAGCAAGGTGAAGGGCAAGACCTTCCAGCCGAAGCATCTCCT
>Ga0105099_10000059_pt1 | contig 69511 bp, 51 predicted proteins | sample PPLLak3cmMay2015_2_FD_79138 | JGI IMG/M metagenome (GOLD analysis project Ga0105099, IMG submission 79138) | Freshwater sediment microbial communities from Prairie Pothole Lake near Jamestown, North Dakota, USA - PPLs Lake P8 Core (1) Depth... | ecosystem: Environmental > Aquatic > Freshwater >... | reverse complement strand
GGAATATTGGAGGGTGCGTCCAACTTTTCTCTTCCAATATTCCATTTTTCCATTATTCCAACATTGATTTCAAGGTAATATACTGTCATTCTTTTATTTAACTTGTTTCTTACGTCGAACTGACGTTATATTAGTAAAGCAAAAAGGTGGCTAAATAGTAATGATACATATGATTTACCATGAAAAATAGGAGTTACTATACGGTAAATGGCATATTTTTTGTATGTTTTTATTAAAATTACAGGGTGCAAAAACATCATTTAATTCTATATCTATTCTCGTTACTAATTTTTATTTCTAACTACTGTAACGCTCAGGAGGTAGATAAAATTCAACACCTTAATGATTTAAATAATATTTTACCTCATAATCAGTCAGAAGCTGTTTTAATTAGAAAATTAACCATTGACGATTACCTTATTTCCTATATCGATTCAGGAAATCTTCAGTTCGTTTCATATTTATTAATAAAAAAGGCCGACCCCAATTACTGCAACGAATCAGAAATAACACCCTTGATGGCAGCAGCCATGAATTCAGATACAAACATTACCAAACTCCTGATAAGAAAAGGGGCATTTGTAAATTACATGAACTACAAGGGTGAACGTGCGTTGCAATGGTCAGTCATAGCAAGACAGGTTGAACAATTAAGAATTCTTATTGAAAACAAAGCTGATGTAAATTTAAAGGATGAGAATGGAATATCCCCAATATTCTATGCTTTAGGTTATTCTAAATACGACTTAATGAATTATGCTAATATAGATTATATTAGTTTTTTACAACCAGATACATCCATTTCAACTACTTATAATCTGCTACACTTGCTAACTAAAGCAGGTGCAGATATAAACCTTGAAAATGAGTTAGACTGTACCCCATTGCTATTCGCTACGTTTCAAAGAGACACCTCTCTTATCCGAATTTTATGCGCTCTAGGTGCAAATCCTAATAAAACAACTCAAGCAGGAGTTACACCGCTAATATACGCAATACAGGAAGGCTCATACGGTGTAGCTGAAACGTTAATTAAGCATGGTGCAGATGTTAGCTACAGGCTCCCGGATGATAGTAATGCGCTATTCAATAGCGTAAGGTCGAATAACGATAGTATAGCTGAGCTATTGCTACAAAATAAGGCTATGGTTAACGAAAAGAATAGCCTAGGGCTAACCCCTTTGCATTATGCAGCAGGGTTTGGTTACCCGTTTATGGTTAATCTTCTTATCGGCTATGGTGCAAATGTCAACGAAACCGATATTTACGGCAATACGCCGCTAATTGCAGCGATATACTCTGGTGCTTTACAAGTAACAGATATCCTTATTGATTCTGGCGTAGATGTTAACAAACCTGACAATAAAGGCAATACCCCATTGATGATTGCTGCTCAGTTCAATGATACCCTTTTAATTGGCAAATTATCCCATGCAGGAGCCGATTTAAATAGCATCAACAATATTAACCTGAATGCTTTATCTATTGCCATTGAAAACAGCTCAGCAGAAGCGTTTATAAAACTTATAGCGCTAGGGGCTAACACCAAAAACCCATCATCAGGGAAAAGTTATTATCAACATTCGATAGAAATCGGGTGCATCGAAATAAGTTCATTCCTTGCAGGTAAAGGGTTACAAACAAGGTTAAAACCAAATATTGGCAGCATTAATCTTTATGCAGGTTTTTCGACAAATCAAAACAATTTCATGTATGATTTTGGTAGTGGTGTCTATGAGCCTATCAGTAAATTGCTAATAAATATTGGCTATAAGTACCAACCCTTTTCAAATAGGGTTTTGGTGTATAAGAACTCCTCGTACTACCAATTTTGGGAGAAAAGAAACTCCATATACCTATCTATTCAGTATCTTCTTACGCTAAATAAAAGTTATTTAAGGGGTCATGTAGGTTTTATACCGGGGCTATCCAATGAGCTATCATGGAATAAGCGTAGAGGGCTTGAGTCGAATTCGGGGGCTAAATGGTTTCTGGCTCCAAGCATCGGGTTATTCTACCAAAGACGTTCATTTACTGTTATCGGAAAATGGGAGTTCGCAAACTACAGCCAGCAGATCAATGGAGCCAATCGGTTTAACCTTCAGCTGATGCGTTCAATCCCCTTAGCTAAGAGGTATGTAAATAAAAAAATTAAATGGCTTGATTAGCATGAAAAAGAGACTAACTCTACTATTCCTTACGATAGCAGTGTTCACACCATATTCATGCGAAGACTTTAACCTATTCGTCGATTGCGATAAATGCTACACCGATTTATCTGATAAGTATAGTATTGAATATCAAGTCACATTAGATCATGAAAACCGTTTCGTTCCAATAACCCTTTATCGAGGGAGCATTGATAACGGTTTAATTATCTCGGAAGATACTGTGCATCTCCTACCCCACTACTCTGTATCGATAGATTTTGGAGAACAATACTCCGCTGTAGCAAAATACACGCATAAAGGGAGGGTTATTTTTGCTGTTGATGGAAAAAAATTAAGAAAAAAACGAGACAAGAGCTCCTGTGAGGAAACATGCTATACCATTGAGGGCGATGTGCTTGATTTAAGGTTGAAGTAACTGATCCTGAATCAATCTTGTCCGATAAATAAAATGAAACACCCATGTAATGGTCATTACACAAACACCAATGAACAAAACCATGGGTGTTCCCTGTCTGCCCTGCATACCCTGCCTACCGGCAGGCAGGCGGCAGACAGGCGGCAGGCAAGCCTAATGGGGCTTGATTTTCGGGTTTACCCGAATTATTGACTTCGTTGCCTGGCAACTGCTGGACCGCTAAGTCAATAAGGCGGGTTAATAAAAATTTCTACAAATAGGTCGTTGCTCTGCGACTTTAAAAGCAGCATCGCTGCGAACTATTTGTAGAATGGATGATTATGTTTTAGCTAGAAGCAGCATCGCTGCGACCTATTGAATTTAGATTTTTTCTCGGTTACTAACGGTAGAAAATATATCAATGTAGTATTTTAGCTCCGTAGGATCGGCATTATAAAGCAGATAGGACAGAGAAAAATGTCATGCCTACGGCATTTCATCCGTTCCCAGCTATTTTTTCTACCATAATGTCATCCCTACGGGATTAAAATTAGAATAACAAGTGCACGTATTTTAACGTGAGTTCGATTAAGAAATGGTAGTAATACTCTAAATTGTAATTTGTTACAAGCTTATCATTTGGTATTGGAATAATGGAACTGGAGCGTAGCGGAACTCGACGAAGTCAATAGTGGAATAATGGGGTTTTTTCTAACTTTTTTCTTCCCTGTCTGCCCTGCCTACCGGCAGGCAGGCGACAGGCAGGCAATATTCCATTTTTCCCAATAAAGTAAAATACTGATAACATAGCACTTAAATTGTTTCTTACATCGAACTGACGTTATTTTAGGCTTTTACATAAAAAGTGCTTGCGCTTACACAGCAAAAAAATGTTGTAATATTTTATATTTCTGTGTTTTAACACTTAATCAGCAGACCCTAATTAGTGGTACTAAGAAAACACAATAAACCTGAAATTTCAAATAACCTACCTGCCGGTAGGCAGGCAAAACTCAAAAAAAATCAAATCCCAATTATTTAAGTACCAAATAATCAAATCGTTTTGAGATTTGAAAATTTATCATTTAGGTTTTATTTGTAATTTGATTTTTGTAATTTGGAGTTTTCTTATTGACCCTAATTAGCGATATTATATTGGCATAGTGGTGATTAGAAACTTACACAAATCCCAGATGGGCTAAGTCTTGGTATTATTCGAACAATATTGATTTTAAATAAAGGTCAGCATAAAAAACTTGGGGTTCGTTACGAACTCCAAGAGAATTAATATCCTACTCTTCAATATGCGCTCCCTTTGATATTTCAACCTTATAGAATTTTGGAAGATAATGAAATTTACATTTAAACATCTCACCTACTCTTTCAGTAAAATCCTCTACTCTATCTTTAAGAATAAGGTTAATAGTACACCCGCCAAAGCCACCTCCCATCATTCGAGCACCATAAACACCATTCGCTGTTTTAGCTGCATTTACTAGTAAATCTAGCTCTTTACAGCTCACCTCATAGAGTTTACTTAAACCATGATGAGTTTCAAACATCTTTATTCCAAACGAATCGTAATCATCCGCTTTTAAGGCATCGCAGGCCTGATTGGTTCGAATAATCTCCTCAACAACGTACTTACATCTATTGAATACGTTACTTTCAACCTTTGATTTAATCTCTAAGAGCATATCGGGAGAAACATCACGTAAACTATTAATGTTCTTTTGAATCTTTTGAATTGCCTCAACACCAGCGTTGCACTGCTGCCTGCGAATATTGTATTCTGATGAGGCAAGGTTATGCTTAACCAAAGTATCGGCCAATACAATTATAGTATTTTCAGGATGAAAAGGGATTCTCTCAAATTCCAACGAACGGCAATCGAGCTTGAGGAGAGTTTTCTCCTCCCCCAAAAGGCTTGCAAACTGATCCATGATTCCGCACTGTACACCAGCATGATTATTCTCGGCTCGTTGACCGATTAGCGCGAGGTTACTCCTATCTATTCTAAAATCGTAAATATGGTTTAATGCTAGGGCAAAAGCGCTTTCAAGCGCTGCTGACGAAGAAAGACCTGCTCCAAGCGGTATATCACCGCTAAATACCGCATCAAAAGGCTTTACATGATATCCATCCTTAATCAGCTCGATAACTACGCCAGCGATATACTTTGCCCAATGCGGAAAATTTTTTGATATATTTTCATTGGGCCTAAAATGAAACTCCGTTTTATAATCCAAGGAATAAATTCTACAATTATCAATGCTATTCGGTTTAATCTCAACCGTGATATATTTACCAATAGAGCCAGGCAATACAAAACCCTGATTATAATCGGTATGCTCACCGATAAGGTTAACCCTTCCAGGAGCCTTTACGATTATACCATTTGTTCCAAATCTCGAAGAAAACTCTGCGGTAATTTTACTATCAAAAATGTTCATATTTATCTAGTTAAAAATTTATATACAATCGTTTCGTTATAGGTTTCATCTTTATCCAATTCGATGCTCTTGAAATTTGGATGATTAGGCGCATCCACAAAATATGATGGTTCAATGCAAAATGATGAATGTTTTGAATTTATTTCGCCATAACCTGTTGGGAATTTAGTATCCAAAAAGTTACTAGTATAAAATTGCATTCCGGGAAAGGTTGAAAAAACCTGTAAAACCCTTCCTGATATTGGTTCTTCAACTTCTGCCATTAGGTTTAACTCATTCGATTTATAGCTATCGCAAACCAAGAACTGATCGTAACCACATGTACTGATAATAGGTTCAACCTGTTTATCGATTTCTAACCCAATCTCCTTAAACTGTCTAAAATCAAGTGGTGTTCTATCAACATTTATAGTTCTACCAGTGGGTATTAGGTTAGCATCGGATTCAAGGAAATTACTAGCATTAAACTTAGCCTTGTGCCTATAAATATTTTCGCAGTATATAGGATTCAGGTTAAAATAGGCATGATTGGTTAGATTGACGATCGTAGGTCTATCCGAATTTGCAGTAAAATCAATCTTTACTGAATTGTCATTACGTAAAGAATATTTGACTGTTACAATAAGTTTTCCAGGATAACCCTGATCTCCATCGGGGCTTATCAATTGAAAGGAAACAGATGGATTCTCTCCCTGTTCTTCATTTTCAATAATATTCCACAATAATGAATCAAATCCCACATCACCTCCATGAAGATGGTTCTCGCCATTATTCTTTGTTAAACGATAGAGCTGCCCATCCAATTCAAATTGCCCTCTCCCTATTCGATTGGCAACCCTCCCAATTGTTGCCCCTAAATAGGAATGACCATTTAAATAGTGCTCAAGATATTTATAGCCGAGTATTACATTTTCAAGTTTACCATTTCTATCGGGAACAAATATCGATACTATTTTTGCCCCATAATTGGTTACCTGTATTTTTGCACCATTGGAATTATAAAGGGTAAAAAGGTACACAGAACTCCCATCGGGCATTTTTCCAAAAAGTTCTTTATCAACTGCCATTTAGTTCTTCTTGTTGAAATAATAAAAGTTAGGGTCGGTTGTTGCCTTATCGAAAGGAAGAATCCTAAAGCTATACTGGTAATCTCGTGGAATCAGGTTGTATCTTTCGTGACTCTTAGCCCCCCAAGTATTATCGCCCCCGAGTCCCATTTGGCGATAATCGATGCAAAGGCTAATCTGATTCTCAGGTGTTATCGTGCCTCCATGCAACCTTTTGGTTACATTTGGAATATAAGTTATTCTCTTAGGGTCGAATTGCTGAGCATTGGCAAACAGAGTTGGTTCACCTAAAATAATTAACCCCTTACCCAAATCGTTGGATAAGGCGATCCAACGTACATCGGTTTTATTTCCTGTCTCCTGAGCCCGAACATAAGGATGGTATTGCTCCCAAACGGTTGATTTATATCTACCTAACGCAGCACTTTCGTTTCGATCCCAATAGCTCTCATGAGGACCCCTGCCATACCACTCAATTTGCTGATAATCGCTGGGGAGAAAAGCCATCATCCCTAACCTAGGCATTTCGGCCAGTGGAATATCGCCCGCAATAAAACTATTATCAACTCTAATTTCGCCATCGGCATAAATAGTATAGCAAACTTTATACTTGCTGTTCCCTGCGTTCAAGGCAAATAATACATCAATTATTACGCTACTTTGATTTTGCTTAACGTTTAACTTTACAACCTGCTTTTCTTCGCTTGCCTTATACCATACAAAGCACCGAGTTGTTTGATTATTGCCAAGATCATTATCGGTTGATGGTCGCCAAAAATTTGGTTCAAAGCCCTTTTTCAGAACTAAATTACCATTATAGGTTAATATAGATATTGCTCCGCTTTTCTTTGAAAATTTACATTCAAATTTATTACCAATCACATCAACTGTAGAGTCTGATTCTTCGTACTTTACAGCCCCTTCTGATTTGATGGTTTTAAATTGCTTAATCAATGGATCGGTTAGCTCAATTTGATCCCAAGCAACCTCATACCCCTCAGGTATTAATGGATTATCAGCCTTTGCAAGTGTAATAAACCTTACAAACTCCTCCCCTTTTATTGTTCTAGGCAGTTTTACTGTAAACAATGATTTTGAAAGAGCAGGAACATCAGGTAAAACCAAATCGGCCGATTGCTTAACCTCTCCATTTACGATGTATTCGTATCTGAATTTGAATCGATTTAAGTTTATGAATTGATATTTGTTCTTTACCTCAAAAATTCCACGGGTAATATCTACCGCTTTAAATGAAATATTCTGATAAACCTTTTTTACCTCCCATGCATGAGGATGAAAAGTTCTGTCAGCAGCAATTAGCCCATTGGTACAAAAATTTGAGTCGTTGGGGAAGTTTGCATCCCCCATATCACCACCGAATGCCCATATATTATTACCAGCACTATCCTTTCGCGCATAGGCTTGATCCACCCAATCCCAAATAAATCCACCCTGAAGCAGCTCATAATCCTCAATAATTTTCCAATAATCGGCAAGGTTTCCACCGCTATTCCCCATGGAATGCTCGTACTCGCACATTATCAATGGACGATTCTGAACAATATTGGCATAGCCAATCAACTTCTCGAAGCGGGGATACATGGGACAAAAGATATCTGTATAAGCTGCTTTATCACAACCTTCATACTGAACGGGTCTGCTAGTATCTCGCCCTTTTATCCATTTATACAACGATTCAAAGTTCCGACCATCGCCCGATTCGTTGCCCATTGACCAGATAATGATGCTTGGATGATTCTTATCCCGTTCAACCATTCTGATGGCTCTATCCAAATAGGCCTTTGTCCAATCAGGGTTTTGGCTTAGGAAATCAATTCCTAAGGGGGAGCTCGCCATTCCATGCGTTTCGAGATTTGCTTCATCAACCACGTACAAGCCATACCTATCGCAAAGGGACAAGAAGTAAGGATCGTTAGGATAATGCGAAGCCCTTACCGCATTGATATTGAGCTTTTTCATCAGTTCAACATCTTTCCTCATCAACTCTCTACCTACCACCCTACCTGTTAACGGATCGTGATCGTGCCGATTTACCCCTTTAATCATTATAGGTACTCCATTCACAAGGAGCTGAGCACCTTTTATTTCAACCTTTCTGAAACCGATATCAGAGCTTAACCAATAAACTTCATTGGTTTTTAATGATGATATTTTTATGAGCAAACGGTATAGATTTGGGGTTTCAGCGGTCCATTTCTCTACATCTTTAATTTTCGTTGCGAAGTTTATGGTTGCTGTATCCTCTGCAAAACCTTTGATTGATTTAGTATCCTCAAAAACTAATTCACCCAAACTATCATACAGCAATGTATTGACTACAATGTCAGCATTTATCCTATCAGGGTTGGCAATCTCTAAATCCAATGAGAAGAGTCCATTTCTATAAGTACTATCAAGATTTTGCTTTACAAAAAAATCGCTGATATGAACCTTGGGTAAAGAGTAAATGAATACATCTCGTTCCAAGCCGCTAACACGCCAAAAATCTTGACTTTCGAGGTAACTTGCATCGCTATACCGGTACAATTCTAAAGCAAGGAGGTTTTTTCCATCCTTTAAATAAGAGGTAATATCGAATTCCACGGGCGTTTTGCTGCCCTTTGCAAATCCAACCTTTTTACCGTTTAGCCAGCAGTAGATTGCTGAATTGACTGAACCCAGGTGAAGTATTATCTGTTTCCCCTCCCAGCCCTTATTAATTTCAAACGCCCTTAAATAGGAACCAACGGGGTTATCGTTGGACGGTACTTTGGGTGGATTGGGCTTAAAAACATATTCCTCATCCAAATAGCGAGGAATTCCAAATCCTTGTAGTTCCATCAACCCAGGAACCTTAATGCTATCCCAACCTTCAGTATTATAGCCTACTTTGTAGAAATCTGTTGGCCTATCCGATGGTTTTGGCGACCAATGGAAAGTCCAAGTTCCGTTCAGCGAAACCCTTTGAGCGTTAAATTCTAAATCATTTAGCGCCGAAATACTATCGCTATAGGGAAGAAACCAAGTATGCGGTTTGATGGCATTAATACTCAAAATTTGAGGATTCTCAATATCGCTTTTTGAGCAGCTGCTGAGAATTAGCACCAATGAAATTATAGCTAAAAATCTTCGTTTTTGCATATCCTATATTTTTATAATGAAGACCTAATAATAAGCGATGAGGGGTTCTCAATCTGTACATTCTTTTTCTTAAGAACTAGTTCAGCAAGCTTTTTACCCATCTCCTTAAAATCTGTTGAAATTGTAGTAATTCCTTCTCCTACTACCTCTTTCAAAGAGGTATCGTTGTATGAAATCAAACCAATATCCTCACCTAACCTATACTCCTCTTTTTTTGCCTCCTTAACTAGCTTTACAAGATGATCGTCGCTAATGGCAATAAATACTTCACCTTTATTCAACTTTCGGTATTGAATATCCTGAACCAGCTCATATTCAGTTTTTGTCTCCTTGCAAAATCTAAGAAAACCTTTAAACTGACCTTCAGGTTCCTTCCCACCAGGGTAAATCATAATAACCTTTTTGTACTTTTTCAGATATTCAGTACCTGAAACTAGCGCATTGTAAACATCGTTCTCGAAATTCTGATAAACTGCAGGAAAATGACCTTTTAATTCTTCGCTGATTTGATCGAGAATGAATACCTTACCATTAATCTCTTGTAGTAGCGGTAAGATATTCTCAAACTTTGTGGGCATAATAACATATGAGGAATACTTCCCATTATTCTCCCGAATCAAACTTTCAAAAACCTTACGGTTGAAGTGATGGAAATAGATTTCAACCGCCGCTTTACCCTGAAGAGCCTTGATAAATGAGTTATACAAATCCTCTTTAAATCCGTTGAACTCATCAAATAGCAGGAAAATTCGATGGGTGGTTTCAATATTTGTACTCTCAATATAGTACCCCTTACCAGGGAAAGATGCAAGAACACCCTTAGCCTTTAGCTCGTTATAGGCCATCATGACTGTATCGCGCGAAAGATTTCGCCGAGTACAAATTGCATTTATCGATGGAAGATGATCACCCTTCGATAATTTCCCATCATCGATTCCCTTAATAATAGCATTTACAATCTGCTTATACTTAGGAATACTGTGCTTTTCGTTGATTTGAATAAGGTCGATACCCATAATCATACATACTAGTTGGTACTAGTAGGTAAAAATAGATATTTTTTTTATATTAACAATATTTTTTGAAGATAATTTGATAATGAATATTATTCGTATTCAATACGCTTATAGCCATATAGTAAACAAAAAAAACGGAAGTAGGTATGCCTTGCTTACCTACTTCAATCATAATGGACCTAATTTTAACTTTTGTAACTATTCAGCAATACTATGAAATGAAATATAAACCACGGAGGCACAGCCCGTCCCGATGTATCGGGAGAGAACACGAAGAATGTTTATAAATATAGTTGCTATTTACAAAATCTTAAGCGTTTAATTTAAGGTTTTTCATTGATGGAAAAGAACGAAACAATCGATAAGTCTAACGAGTAAATAGAAGAAATTTCCGTGTTCCCTGCCTACCCTGCCTACCGGCAGGCAGGTCTGTGTCTCCGTGGTGAATGGTTACTAACTTTTTATAAACAAATTATTACACCATCATTCTTACTATTATTCTTAATAACCCTAGTTTCTTTAAAGTATATAATTTTTTTCCCTCTTTTTGCAAGCTCTTGGCTGGCTTACTCAGATTTGCGGGGATATGCTTTAAATAGCCCTCTTTGATTTGCCCTGTAAGAAAATATTCTTTCACAAAAGCAATGAATTCAACCTCTTGTTTTACCCATAAATCAGCATGTGAGAAATCGCTCACTTCAACTAATTTTCCGTTGGGTATGTATGGCATTAATTCCTTTATATTGACTAAGGGTGTTGAAATATCCAGATTTGCTCCCATCAATAATGTGCTTACATAAGATGTGTCAAGCCTTCTGTATTTTTCTGGAATTAAGCGAAATTTATATCCTGAAAAATCGACCATCGCAAATATCTTAGACATGGGTGCTCCAAGAAGGTTCTCTTTTGAATCAAGCCCTGCTGTGTAGTTTTTCCCAGCAACATAATCGGCTGTAACACCCTTCATAATAAGTTCACTCCATACAGTTCCCATTTCTGGTATTAAATCATACATCATTACCAAACAGGCTAAGCCGCTATAATCGCCATTTTCAGCAGCTATGAACGCATCAAATATCTTCGCCGTTCCGTTAGTCGAATTCATATAATTCTTCATCATCATGCGTACCTTTGCCGGATCGATAATAATTTTTCTCCATTTCAAGGGCATTGTAGCAAACACATCTTTTATAGTTTTGATTATATCTGCTGTTCGTTTCAGGTTTGAAGTATCATCCTTCCATAGTTTACCATACTCCTTAAGAATATTATCTTGAACATCGGGATTAAAACACATATGGCCTGGAGGTAAAACAAAAGCGCATAATGATCGGTTAATACTTTCTGGGTGTCGGAGTGCATATACGTAGGCAAGACGTGTACCGAAGCTATAGCTACAAAGATTTATTTTACCAAAACCAAGTTTACTCCTTGCATTTTCTATATCATCAACCACCTCAAGAATGTTATAGCTGTTAATATCTATTCCTTGGTTTGTAAAACGATCAAACTCTTTCGTAATAACCGATCCAACCTTTCTTAAATGTTCAACCGAATAGGTATTTGAATCAACCACTATAGCCTCAGCAATAGCTTTTGAACTAAGGTCTGTAGAACCATCAACTCCTCGATAGCCAACCATTACAATATCATGCTGGTCGATCAGAAAAGGGACAAAATTATTGATATTGCTAGTACCAGGACCACCCGATAATGAAAAAATGGGTTCATTGGGGGTTTTGCTTAACGAGTAAATCCGTAATACTGGTATGGTGATTATTCTACTCTTTGGATCATTTCTATTTTCCCGAACGGCCATTGTAATAAAATCGGCTTTCAATTTTTTTGGATACTTCTTATCGTCCGTGTTTTTGTAAAATCCGTGTTTGATTACAATTTCCCCATCTTTTGGAGGAATACCTTTTGCAAAAGCCGGAAATTTTTGAGAGAATACAGGGAATGATGCAACCATTACCCCAAGAAAAATTAATAATGCTTTTCTTTTCATTTTGTATCGTTTTTATATTTTTAAATAAGTTGATACAAACATAAAATGAAATGACAAGCGAATCGCCCAACCTTATAGGGCTGGACATATCCCTATGATATTGGATGTCTAAAGTGATGTAAATGCGCTGATTGATTTTATAGCTATATGCTTAAAAATCATTTTGAACACCTTTAATTGGTGCTATTCGTGGCAAATATTCTATTTATAGATGGTGATTAGTTTAGGTTGATCTTTGAAAATTGAGAGGGTGTTAAACCTGTAGCTTTTTTAAAAATGCTATTAAAACTCGATTTAGAGTTGAATCCGCAATCGTAGGCTATGCCTAGAAGTGTGAACTGTTCATACTTAGGATCAGCTAAACGCATTTTCACCTCATCAACACGATATTTGTTAATGAAATCGAAAAAGCTCATCCCTGTTTGTTCATTTATTACCTGCGAAAGGTGGTTAATCGAAATACCAAGGTAATCGGCAACCTCTTTAAGGCTCAATTTTCCATTTAGGTAAGGTTTTTCTTTAGCCATGTAACTCAATAGCATATTAAGATATTCTTTAGCAGTATTTTCATCCAAACCTGATTTCTTATATCGTCCTTTTGGTTTATCTTCAGCTAGCTCCTCTATTTTTACTTCCTTATCGTCCTCAAGTTTTTCAAAATTCTGTAACCTATTATCGTATATAACCTGTTGTTTAAGTCCAAAGTAGCCCAAAAAGAATATGACAACAGTAACTGATATATAAATTGGATAATCACTCATAGGCAAAGCGATTTCAAGAATTACACTTATCAGTACGGTAACCCATACAAACCCCAATCCGGCAATCACAAATTGCAACCAATTAAGGTTAATACGTTCTGAATACGAGAAGTACTCTAAAATATTTTTTCTATGAGTTTTCAATTTTATTAATGACCAAACTACATAAAATGGCCCAAGAAGTATCTTAAAAAACTGCATCAACCTAATTGCGGGACTAAATTGTTCTGCTTGTATTTCATAATACGATAACTTTTCAGATGCACTTAAACAATAGAAATCGGAAATAAGGTAAACAGTAAATACTAAAAAAGGTAAGCTATGAAGCAAGTAAACTGGTTTAAACCGACCTTTTTTATTTATCATTACCAGAACGTAAACAAACATAAATGGACCCTGAAGCATAGGAAAATTAAAACCAATAGCCAGCAAGTGCGGATATTTTAAAACTATGCCAGTAGAGTTGATATAGGTATCGAGCAAGTGCAAGCCTAAAAATACCATCCAGATCCCTAATACAAAGTCACCCGTTGATTTTTGCTTTTTACTGAAAATCAGCACGCTTAGGAATAGCGCTTGTACAATTCCGATTAGAAATATTATATCCATTCTATAGATTTAGAACCTGTTTAAATTTCATTTTAACAAAGCACAATATAAATAATAATTTAATCAGAGGTAACTGTTCAGCAGCAATAAAAACTCTCACGCAAAGACGCCAAAACACTAAGGTATTCTATGAACAAGAAGAAAAATACAAAGAAAAAATATAGCCGAAAGTTCATTGGGAAAATGTTTTTTTGTTGGAATTAGCCCAGAAAAATGGAATTACTCTAATTACAATCAATTAACTCGCAAAGGGAAAAAACGAATACGTTTTTTCTTTCTTTGCGGTCATTGCGCCCCCACCTGCCTTAGCACCTAAGTACAGCGGGTTGGTTTGCGAGAGACAAAAGCGAGTAACACTAAAAAAAGGAGCACCTAAAGTTTACAAATACTTCAGGCAGTCCTATTTAAAATGGTTAAAAAACAATATAACTATTTAGTCTTTTTCCTTTTTGCAAAATAAAGCATCAGCCCACCAAACACGAGCATCAGTAAACCCATCCATAAATTGATATTGATGGATAAGGATTTAGCGTACATCTCTGTGTTTGAGTTTGTGAAAATGCCATATATGGTTATGATTACCCCAAAAATTGTGAACATAAACCCAATCGGAATTCTAATATCTAGTCCCATAGTTTTACCTCCTACCAAAAGATTATACTTAAAATAACACAAACCACACCTACAATCGAAGCTAGAACAACAGGTCTGTTGTACCACTCCTTAACAAATACCTTATCGCGTGGAGTTAGAGAATAAACTAATCCAATTAGCTCTTCGTCAGATTTAACCTTCTTGGTTACCAATGATAAAACAACGGTAAGGGTTGTGCTTGTTGTAAACGCAAAGATTGCTGTCCAGAAGTTCTGCGCCATCTCAACAGGATATTCATGAACTACACCCAGCCAACCCCCCTTGAAGTATGTCATCGAACCATGTGGTATTGTTAAACCATGATGCAGCATTGCTACAGCAAAACCAACTAGTAGGCCAATAAATGCAGCATGTCCAGTGGTTCGTTTCCAAAACATCCCCAGAAAGATAACTGCAAATAGCGGGGCGTTAATGGTTGAGAAGATGGTCTGCAAGAAATCCATGATATTACCAAACTTACTTGCTATGTACGCTGCACCAATACTTACAAGCACTCCAAAAACTGTTGCAATTTTACCGACGGTTAGGTAATGCTTATCGTCCTTCTCCTTATTTCCTGTTACAGGACGAATATAGCTTTGGTAGATATCGTAAGTCCAAACGGTATTGAATGCTGATACATTCCCTGCCATTCCCGACATGAACGAGGCCAATAGAGCCGTTATGCCCAACCCAAGGACTCCCGTAGGAAGATACTGCTTTAAAAGCATGATTATGGTATAATCATAAACAGGGCTGCCGTTCGCATCCACAGGAAGAACGAATCCTTTTGCAGGATTATTCAAAAGTACTAAAGCAATGATTCCAGGAACAATGATTAGGAAAGGGATAAACATTTTCGGTAAAGCACCAATTAGAGGAACCTTTACAGCAGCAGCTTTCGATTCAGCAGCCATAGCCCGTTGCACAATAAGGAAATTGGTACACCAATAACCAAATGAAAGCACAAGACCTAATCCCATAAGTATTCCGAACCATTCAACCCCCATTGGGTTTGATGTTGCCTGACCGGTATGCTGCCAAGTTGTTGTCCAAGTATCAGCGGCAAAACCTTTTTCTGTTGTTATTGTAGCAAGTTGGGCTTTAAGACCCATCCATCCACCAACATCTTTTAATGCCAGAAAAACAATTGGAAGCAAACCAATAACAATGATAAAAAACTGTAACACCTCATTGTAAATGGCTGATGAAAGACCACCAAGATAGGTATATGCAAGTACAATAATCGCCGAGGCCCAAAGGCACATATGGAAATCCCAACCAAGTACTTTTTCCATTAGAATGGCCAAAGCATACATTGAAATACCTGATGCAAGAATGGTCATCACCGCAAATAGGATTGCATTCAAACCCCTTGTCTTCTCATCAAAACGAAGCTTTAAATATTCAGGAACTGAACGAGCCTTTGAACCATAGTAGAATGGCATCATGAATAGGGCAAGAAAAATCATTGCAGGGATTGCACCTATCCAGTAGAAGTGGGTGGTTAGCATACCATACTTTAACCCAGATGCAGTCATTCCCATGACCTCAAGTGCACCAAGATTTGTTGAAATAAAAGCTAGCCCAGCAACCCATGCAGGTAACGACCGACCCGCTTCGAGAAAAGCGCTAGCATCCTTCATGTACTTCTTCAACGCCCAACCAATGCCAAGCACAAAAACAAAATACACTAGCATTATGGCGTAATCGACCCAACCAAGTTCAAATTTCAGATCCATAATATTTATTCTATTTAATGGTTTTTAGTTTTCTGCTAACAGAAATTCGTTTGATAAAATCTATGTGTCAAAACCTTGCAATCAAACAATCTTTAAAAATAGAAAATATATTTTTTGATAGAATGAAAACCCATACAGTTTATTAATCTATAAACCTATATCGACTATTTTATATGATATCCCATACGGTATAAGAGCAGATAATGGCATGCCGACCAGCTGAAATGAGGTGCTTTGAGCCTTTCGCCGGTTAAAGGGTTATAGTTCTCGTGAATTGGTTTATCATTAAGCAATCCATCAGCGTTTCTGAATAGTTTAAGAGTTAACCCCTTGGCGTCATCGGTAAACTTATAATTACCTAATGCCATTACTCCAAACCATGCCTGATCGAGCCAAACAGGGCCACGCCAATATCCATTTACATCTAACTTAGGATTATCTGCAGCAAGTGTAGGAATAGGCATAAAAGTATTGAATTTATTGGGGTTCATAATGATATTCCTAACCCCAATTGCACTCACTTTTGATGGAATATTTGCCCATAGCGGAATAAATGCCTCTGTTCCCTCAACGTCAATTTTATTACCTGTTGCGATTGAAACATCGAAGTAGTAACCTTTAAATATATCGAAGAAATGTAAATCAAACTTTGATTTATGTATCTGATAATCATTATAATATTTATTACTTTTCGATATTATTCTGCAAACCTTATAAAGTTCTGAAAGAAACTTTTTCTCTGCCAACAGAAAGCCATTCAAATCAACCGACTCCTGATCCATCGACCAAGCAACTCCTCCTGCATGAAGCATTTTTACAGAATCGAACCGAACAGCATTATCCATACCGCTCTCCCAAGCAGCGGCTTCAAGGGTACCATCTGTTGAACCGTACTCACACCAACCGTTTTTATTTACATCTCTATATTTATACCACCAGCTATGATAGGCTTCTAGCTTGGGAAGCATTTCACGAACAAATGCGGTATCATGGTTATTTTTAAAAGTCTCATAAACAGCCCATGCAGCCAATGGTGGTTTTGTATCGCGTAGGTTATTCTCCGCTTTATCAAGATAAATACAATCGGGAACCATGCCCAAGGAATCCTGATAATCGAACATGGCTCGAATCTGATTCTTGGCAAGTTCTGGCTCAAAAAGCGATAATGCCACAGCATGTTTCCACGAATCCCATGCCCAGAAACCATCGAAATAGGTTACGGCATGCGATGGGACAAGCCCATCATGATGTAAATCCAATCCCGCCTTTTTCCAATTACTAATTAGGGTCATTACCGATTTAACTGCGATAACATCGTATTCTGATTTCTGCTTTAGCAGAACTGACTCTAAATAGCCATTCCAACGTTTTGTAGATTTATCAAGTTGCTGAAGTGCATCATTGAAGTTTTTCGAGATAACTCTTTGCTCCGCTAATCGCTCATCACTATTGAATGATAACCCAAAGACTATCCATGAGGTTACCTTTTCACCTGATTTAAGATTTATCCTTTCAGGGGATTTTTGTTTATAAGAATTTTTTAAAGTATCAACTATAAAACCAGAATTTGGTTGACCTTGATATACGGTAAAACGTCTATCATCCTTTAACTTAACAAACACATTATTATCAACATCCGCTGATATTTTATGCCATGAATCTCCATACCAGCTGAATGAAACCGTAACCCTTGTGTTTGAGCTATTCGTTAAAGTTGCATACTCATAGGCAATTCCTTGCTCTCCGAATATCAACGAAAGTCTCAGTTCAAGATTATTTGCCTTGAAAATCGATTCAATTATCCCAGGTTTATAGGTCTGACCAATTTTAGTAAACCTTATGATTTTCTGATTTTCATCTTTAAACTCAACCTGTGCAAGGCTAACCGATATCCACTTTTTATCGGAGAGAACCCAAGGTCCACCAAAGCCTGTAATACTTGAAGTATCGGGGAGTAAGCAAAATCCGAACCACGCCCCTTGGTCGGAGAACAGACCAGCTGTTTTCGATTTTACCTCAGGGTAGGCCTTAATATCAAGAATGTTTTGATACTGATTAACATCCTGTGCAAGTATCGATTTTTGTAGAAAAATACCGATCAATAAAACAAGCGATAGAAATCGTTGCATAGTAAAATCAATTTATGATTTTCTACAAAACTATTGGGTAAACCCATTACTGGTTCAGATTACATACCAGTTATTTTCACCTCTGTACGTCTATTCAGTGCCCTACCCTCCTCAGTCATATTATCTGCAATGGGTTTTAACCGTCCATACCCAAACCATTTCAATCGTTCTGTTGGTATTCGGTGAGAGGTTAAGTAGTCAACCACCGCTTTAGCCCTTTTCTCGGAGAGGGATTGATTGTAGATATCGATTCCCTGATTATCGGTATGCCCTCCAATCTCAATACGTAATGCTTTATTAACCGTAAGGAAATCGACCAATCGGTTCAGCTCAACAATCGACTCAGGTTTAAGTACTGTTGAATCAGTATCGAAGAAGATATTACGCATCACCATGGTTTGATTAACCTTAATGGGGTCAAGGAGGATATCCTTTTTGAAAGGTTTGTCGATGGAGTGCTCACCCTTCATGTCAAAGTGATCGGAATAAAAAAGGTAACCTATCGCGGATGCGTAGAAAGCATAACTCCTTTCGGATGGAATACATACCAAATAGGCACCATCATCGGATGAAGTTGCTTTCATGATCTCATGCTCATCGGCAAGGTCAATCAGGTTAAAGTTCGCTTTAACCGGTAAACCAGTAACCGCATCCTTAATTGTCCCTGTAAGGTACGATGCTGGGATTGGACGAATTTCGGGGTAAAGGTTAAATGTATAAATATCACGACCATTCTCAGAATTTCTGTCGGACGAATAGTAGGCGGTTGTACCCCGGGCATTTATTACAAGACCATCCTCGTCCCTAAAAGTATTTATTGGATAACCAAGATTTTTGGGGATTGTCCAATTACCCTTCGCATCATGCTTTGAGGTAAATAAATCGAATCCACCCATACCAATATGCCCATCGGAGGCAAAATAAAGGGTTTGATTATCGAAATGGATAAAAGGTGATTGCTCATTACCCTCGGTATTTATAGTATCGCCAAGATTTTCGGGAGCAAACCAAGTACCATCCTCTCTGAGGTTAGATTTCCAAATATCATACCCACCATGCCCCCCCAGACAGTTACTCACATAATACAAAGTCCTACCATCGGGTGATATGGATGGTTGTTTATTGGAAAACTTATTACTGTTAATATTGGGAACACGAATAGGTGAACTCCATGTTCCATCGGAGGCTCGCTTTGAAGTAAAAATATTGCAAACACCACGGCAAACGGTGTAGTACATCTTTTTTCCATCGGCAGTAATCGATTGCGCACCCTCGTTAAATGAAGTGTTAATCGGTTTACCCAATGATTGCTTTCTCTCCCAAACCCCATCGGAGTTTCGATGGCTAATAAAAAAATCCTCCTGTCGGTTATACCGAACCTGCTCCGATGCAGAATCTTTCGGAACATTGGCAGTAATCACCAACGTGTTCTCATCAGCCGAAAGGCTTGGCCAGTACTCATCGAAATAGGTATTAACGCCATCGCCTAAGTTTACTGGCTTAAATGGAACAGGGTGTTGAATGGCTTCAATGGCAAATTCACAGGAAGCTTTACGCTTCTCGGCTAATTTCTTGGTTTGAACCCGAGCGCTTTTTATGTTTAGAAATCTATCATAGCTATTAATAGAATTCTGATAATCACCTTTATATAAATAAAGATTCCCAAGATTAAAATAAACATTCGGGAAAAAATCGGGGTTAATGGCAATCGCCTTATTCGCTGCATCTATTGCATTATCAGCCAATCGCATCTCCTGAAATACCTGCGAGAGCAGAAGGTAGGCCTCAATAAACTTGGGCTCCTTATCAACGCTTTCAATCAGCCATTTTGCTGCCGTTTCGAAATCATACCTTTCGTACGATTCAACCGCTCTACCATATAGCTCAATTGCCTTTTTATTGGTAACCGAAAGTTTTCCCTTTTGAGCATTAACCTCCAGTACAATTATAAAGATTACTAATATTGATAAAGCGAGTTGTTTCATAGCTTCGGTCTATGGAATGTGCATAAATTTATGCGCCTGTAGCGATATTTTCCATTTTGGGTTATTCATGGCATAGTCAACCAGCCAAGGGATAATGGAGCTAAATTTACTCCATTCGGGTTGAAGATAAAGCTGACAGCTTGACTTAACTAGCCGAGAATTCTCTTCAGCCCAATGTATATCGTTTGGTTCCGATATTATCACCTTTAATTCATCGGCCTTTAAGTGAATACCACCTATCGGTGGTTGTTGCTGCTTAGGCGATAAGCAAATCCAATCCCATTGACCCGATAAGTCGTAAGCACCAGATGTTTCGATAAATGTCTGAAAACCTTTACGTTTAAAAACAGAGCATAAATAATCCAAGGGGTAAAGGCTTGGCTCTCCACCAGTAACAACAATTGCTCTTCCAGGGTAAACTTCGGCATGTGCGACTATTTCATCAACAGAAACGGGCGGGAAAATTTCGGGATTCCATGAAAGTTTCGAATCGCACCAAGCACAACCCACATCGCACCCCCCTATTCGAATAAAATAGGCTGCTCGACCGGTATGGTAGCCCTCACCCTGCAAGGTGTAAAACTCCTCAACTAAGGGAAGGCACTTCCCAGAATCAAACTGCTTAATATAATCGGTTAACTGCATTACAAATTCTAATTTCTATTTATGTTACATACCGTTCCCATTCAAAAAGTGTTAAAAAGTTCAGAACGACTCGGTATCCACTGTTAAGGAATTCCCCTGAAACCGAGAAACTTCCCGTTACATCATCGACCCCAATAATTATTAGCATGTATTGGCGATTCGTGTTTTTTATTTAATATTTACTTTGTTTTTGCAATATCCTGTTGTATATTTGCATCGGAGGCTTTGTTGGGAAACTGGCATTGCCTTTTTTCATTTAACATAGGTTACACTCCAAATTTCCATATTAGGGACATCTCCAATATCTCTAGTGGTTCTATATCGCAACGGTTTTATAAGGTCAACAAATTCACACAATTCAGGTCTAATTACCTCTGTCATTCCTTTTAATCTTAAGCCCCACGAAATAATATATGCAATTAGGTCAGCAATTTGAATTCCCGTTGTCAAGTCACTATGAACAAAAAATGGTTCAGGAATCACTAATCCAGACCGTTGCCTACCCTTTGATGTTTTCTTAAAATAGTTTTCTAACTGAGAGACTAACACATGGCTTTGGGATTTTTCAAGTTCGTCAAATACAATAATACCTTGTTCATCGCTTTTTCGATCTTCAAGGTAATAGTATATTTTTTCAAAAGCATATACATAATCCCTTCTTAGCAAGCCATTCATTTCGTCATCAGTTTCTCTAATAGTTTCGGAAGATATTGATGCGAATATTTTAACTCTATATTGAGCACATAGTTCAAGTAATTTTTTGACATATTCTAGTTTTGCTTGAGACAATGCTGCCATATGTTTTTTAGTTGCAGCGCTGCCATTTTCAATACATTCCTTTGCAAGTCGAGTTCTTTCGATTTCTGGAATTGGCTCAAAGAAATTCGCCTGTTTGAAGACTTTCTTTTTAAGAAATTTTTTTCCTTTGATTTCACGCTCAATCCCGCTATAACGAGTTCCTAATAGTTTTTCTTCAAAACCTTTTAGCTGTGTTATGATATTCCACAAATCATTATCCTTAATAGCTACACCACATAATACTTCATATAATGAATCTTGCCTATCTGTACCACTTTCGTCTATAAAAAAGAAATACGCCATTTTGGTTATTTTATTAAAAACCAAATCAAAATTACTCAAAAAAGAATAACTTTTATAAATTTTGGTTCATCATAGCATGATCAACAGCTTATAAGAGAATACAAAGATGAAAAAAACATTTTCAAACTTTGAATTATCCATATGTAAATATTCAAAGTTAGATAAAAAAAACTTCTATGGCTACTGTAAATCCAAACAAAGCCAATGGTAATTGTTAAAAAAAATAGGCTGCTTAAAAAAGCAACCTATTTTTAATCGTTCAAAATGTATCTACTTCGATTTATCAGGGCTAGCGGGTATTCTGGGTAACTCCTTAAAGTCTTTCAACTGCTCCTTAATCACCTCAATGGCTTTGGTCAGCTGATCGTCAATGCCAATATACTCTTTGTACGGGTCGTTATCAACAATAATATCGGGGTCAACTCCATGACCCTCAATGATAAACTCACTCTTATCGCTGCTAAAGCTAGCAAATTCAGGCTTACGAAGATCACCTCCATCAACAAATGGTAAAGAGCCTGAAATACCAACAACACCTCCCCATGAACGCACACCAATTACTGTACCCAAACCAAGTCTCTTGAATCCGTATGGGAATAGATCACCATCGGAAGCAGAATACTGATTCAATAAAAGTACCTTGGGTCCATAATGAGTTTGAGCAGGAATGGTTGAAGCGTGATTATTTCCCCTTACCATTGTTTGGCGGTAAACCACTCTACTTAACCGTTCAAGTATCATCGGCGATACGTTTCCACCACCATTCCCCCTATCATCAATGATCAACCCCTTCCTATTCAGCTGTGGATAGAAATACTTAACAAACTCGTTTAACCCCTCAACTCCCATGTCAGGGATATGAATATAACCAACCTGTCCGTTTGTGGCCTCGCTAACCTTCTTAATGTTACCTTGAACCCAATCATAATAATATAGACTTGATTCGCTTGAAATTGGGGTAACAAGTACTTTACGGCTACCAGCCAGTTCAGGCTTACCATTGACAACCAGCTCAACGGTTTTACCAGCCTTACCGATTAGCGTTCTGAATATATCGTTGATACCTTTTAAATCGTTACCATCAACGGCAAGAATAAAGTTACCCTTAACCACGTTAATGCCAACCTCCTGTAAAGGTGAACGAATTTCGCTATTCCATGAAGTTCCATCGAGAATTTGATCGATTTGAAAATACCCACTCGAATGCTTGCTAATTTTAGCACCCAGTAAACCGAGCTTAATCCTTTCGGGCTCGGGTTTCTTTCCGCTGTTTACGTAAGCATGACCAACGCTAAGCTCGCCAATCATCTCACCGATTAAATAGGTTAGATCGGCACGATGGTTTACATAGGGTAAAAGCGCAGCATACTTATCGTGCATCGCTTTCCAGTTAACCCCATGCATGTTCTCAACGTAGAAGAAATCTCGCATCTGCCTCCAGCTCTCGTCAAATATCTGCTTCCACTCCTTGCTATAATCAACCCAAACCTTCATGGAGCTTAAATCCATTGACTTTTCTAAAGATAATTTGGATGAAGGAAGGTCTATTACGTAATAGCTTCTATTCTTATTCACTAACATCTTCTTACCATTGGAAGAGATAGAAAAGCCAATAGATTCGCCAAGTTCAGTCTCTGATTTCTTCTTTAAATCATACATTACTGCTGTACCCTTGCGGCTTTCAGGGTTAAACCGATTGTAGTATATTTTACCATCGATACAGCTATTAATGCCGTAATAAGCAACATCTATTGGTATTGCAATAACCCTTGACGAGATATTATCAAAATCAATCTTAACAGCTAATTTAGGTTTTTCATCCTTCTTGATCTCATCCTTCTTACCTTTATCATTTTTAGCATCGGTTACTTTTGGAGCTTCAGGCTGAACAATGGCTACCTCATTATTCTCCAACAAGAAAGGAGAGGTAATTTCCTTGGTTAGCAGAACCAGATAAATTTTACCCATTGCCTGGTAGGCATGATTCCATTCGGTATTGCTATAGATGGGGTTAAAATCTCGATCCGAAGCGAAAAGCAAATATTTCCCATCATTTGAGAATGTTGGCTGCGATGAATCGTACCAATTATCGGTAATTGCTTGCTTTGTGGCATTATCAAGGTTGAAAACATAGATAACCCCAAATTTATTTTCATCCTGAATGGAATAGGTAACCCATTTGCTATCGGGCGACCAATTATAGTTAGAGATTCGTCCATATTCTCCTTTGTCAACAAGGGTTACCTTTTTAGTATCGATATCGACATATTGCAAACGGCTTTGACGATCATTATATAGTATTTTCTTGCTATCGGGCGACCATTGGATACCAAATTTATAGGTATCGGCACCATCGGTTACCTTAATTGCTTCGCTAGAGCCATCCTGTGCTTGAATGTAAATTTCGTATTCGCCTGATTTATCGGAAAGATAGGCTATATAGCGACCATCGGGCGACCAAGATGCGCTACGCTCATGGGCTTCAGATGTTTGGGTTAAATTTCGGGTAATCCCTTTCTCCGAGGGAACAGTAAAAACATCGCCACGGGCAGAGAATACAACCCTTTCGCCATTGGGTGAAATATCGCCATTAAAAATTTTATCACTCGCATCTACGAGCGCTGAACGAGAATACTCAAATTCATCGATTACAGTAATCGGTATTTTCTCTGCTGATTTTTCCTTAACATCAAACTTATAAATATTTCCACCATTCTCAAAAACTATGGTTGAATTGCTATTGGTTGGGAATTTTATATCGTACTCCGTAAAATTGGTAACTTTCTTAGTTTCGGTTGTCTTCGTGTTGTAAACAAAAAGGTTCATTGTCCTGTCCCTATCAGATAGAAAATAGATTTCATCACCAATCCACATGGGGATAATATCCTGCGATACAGTATTGGTAATGGTTTTTACCTCTTTGGTGTCAAAATCAAAGATTCTGATATCATCGGCCATTCCGCCTTTATAGTACTTCCAAGTTCTAAACTCACGGAAAACCCTATTGAATGCCAGTTTCTTTCCATCGGCTGAATAGGAACAAAAACCACCCATTGAGAGTGGAAGTTCTTCCGATAATCCTCCTGTTTCTGATACTTTAAATAGCTGCCCAACAAAATCGTTGAATGTCTGCTTGCGCGAACGGTAAACGATTGACTTTCCATCGGGAGTCCAACCCATTACAATGTTGTTGGGTCCCATACGATCCGAAATATCATCTCGATTCAACGTAGCAGTATGGGTTAAGCGTTGTGGAATACCACCCTGAGCAGGGATAGTAAATACCTCGGTATTTCCATCGTACTGACCAGTAAAAGCTATCTTACTCCCATCGGGCGAAAAATGAGGAAACATTTCGTAACCATTGTTATTGGTGAGTTTACGGGCAACTCCTCCCGTTAAGGGTACAGTGTACAAATCGCCTGCATAGGAAAACACAACCTGATTGCCGTTAACGGTAGGGAACCGTAAAAGCCTCGTTTCCTGACTGAATACATTGCTAGCAAGAGTGAACAATGCAACCAATGCAAAAAGGGTTTTTCTCATTTTTGAGGATTTAATTGAATAATAATTTAGAGGATAAATTTCTCATTTTTGACCTTACAAAGCAATTTTGGTTTATTATTTCTTTTTAAAAGATTTTATTCAAACTCGAAAGCTATATTTGTTAATCATAATTCACCTATTCAAAACATCTCTTTCTTATGCGACTTTTTCGATTTTGGCTTTTACTCTTAATTCAATATCTTACTATAAATCAAGTATTAGCAACAAACTATCAATCAATTACCTATTTCAAGGTTGATACACTTCAACAAAACGCATGGGTTGATTCATTAATGAAATCGTTGACCATTCGCGAGAAAATTGCCCAATCGTTTATGGTTTCGGCCTACTCCAATAAGGATCAAAAACATATAGATGAAATATCATCACTAGTACAAAATGAAAAGATTGGTGGATTGATCTTTTTTCAGGGAGGTCCTGTTCGACAGGCTAAGCTCACAAACTATTACCAATCGTTATCGAAGATTCCAATTATCATTTCAATCGATGGAGAATGGGGGTTAGGGATGCGCTTGGATAGTACATTCTCGTACCCACGACAGATGATGCTTGGCGCTGCAGCTGATTCAAATCTTGTTTACCAAGTGGCATCGGATATGGCAAAGCATTTCAAGCGCATGGGCATTCATATCAACTATGGCCCTGTGGTTGACATCAACAACAACCCGCTAAACCCAGTTATCGGTTCCCGCTCCTTCGGGGAGGATAAAAGAATGGTCTCGGCATTTGGCATAGAGTATATGAAGGGTTTACAGGATAATGGGATACTTGCCTGCGCTAAACACTTCCCGGGGCATGGCGATACCGATGCCGATTCGCATTACGCTTTACCAAAAGTTAAGCATAGCATCGAACGCTTGGATACCTTAGAGCTATATCCATTCAGCAGCATAATCAACAAGGGCGTTGCAGGTGTAATGGTTGCCCATATGAGCATACCAACACTCGAAAAGGACACTTCCCTCGCATCAAGCATATCATCAAATGTCATTAAAAGAATACTTATTGACAGCCTCAATTTCAATGGATTAATCTTCACCGATGCGCTGAACATGAAGGGTGTTGCCGATTTTCATAAACCAGCTGAGCTGAACTACCTTGCTTATCAAGCGGGTAACGACTTTCTTGTCTGCCCTGAAAAGATTAAGGAATCGATCGATTTTATTGAACAGCAGGTAGCAAACGGTAACTTCTCGGTGAATGAAGTGAATAGAAAATGTAGAAAAATCCTGTTGGCAAAATACGCTGTGGGGCTATCAAGCTATAAACCCATAGGAAATGAGAATCTCGTTTCAGATCTAAATACTACCGCATCGGAGCTGCTAAAACGTAAAGTTATTGAAAAGGGAATTACACTATTAAAAGGGAATGATCTAATACCCCTAAAAAAGCTCGATACCCTCAATATTGCATACGTTGAAGTGGGGGTAGGAAAAGGGCAAGACTTCCTTAACCAGCTCGAAATGTACAGTGAAATTACCCCATTTTGCATTAACTCCGAATCATCGCTAGATGAATATGATTCGTTACTCGTAGCATTAGAACCATACAATTTAGTAATAATAGGTTGCCATGCCATTGATACAAGGGCTTCAAAGAATTACGGGATATCATCGCAGCTATCTAACTTCATATTCGACCTTTCATTCCGAAAAAAGGTAATCGTTGATATTTTCGGAAACCCATATAGCCTTAATAGGTTGATTAACTATCAATCGCTGAGCGGATTAATTATCTCGTTCGATAACTCTAATATTTGCCAAAGCCTTTCGGCTCAAATGGTTTTTGGTGGAATTGGGGTAAAAGGGAAACTACCTGTTTCAGCAACTAATTCAATGCCTATAGGAAGCGGCTATTCGAATAATGAGAGAATCCGTTTAAAGTATTCAATCCCCGAGGAGTTGGGTATCAATCCGCATGATTTATCCGCAGCTGATTCGATTGCTTTAGATGCCATTGCTCAGCAGATTACCCCAGGAATGCAGATACTTGCAGCAAAAGATGGGGTTGTATTCTACAATAAGTCCTTCGGGTCCCATACGTACAGTAACGAGAAGCCTGTAAACTCCAAATCCATCTACGATATTGCATCTGTTACAAAGATAGCTGCTACTTTGCCTGCAATTATGCACCTGTATGATAAGGATAGCATCGACCTGCTGAAAACGTTAAGCAGCTATATGGCTCTACCGAGTAATAGCAATAAGAAGAATTTAGCAATCAAAAATTTACTATTGCATCAATCGGGGCTACAGCCATGGTTGCCATTCTACATATCTACAATCTCAAACCAATTATCGGGCAAGCCAACAACTAGTAGCACCCTTAGCCCTGAATACCCATTCAAAGCTATTGATAATGTGTATATAAGCAAGTATAGCACACCCAATCCAGATTATTACAGCACTGAGTACTCATTCGACTACCCGATTCAGGTTGCAACAAATATGTTTGCCCGGGAAGGGATAAAGGATACCCTGTTCAACAGGATAAATAGCACCGAATTGAAGGATATTGGAAAGTATAAATACAGCGATTTAGGCTTTTTATATCTTCAAAGAGTTATCGAAAATATTACCAACATGGGGCTTAATGAGTACGCTGACCAAAAATTATATAAAATGCTAGGAATGAATAGTACATCATATCAGCCTTTAAGAAAATTTGAAATCTCTAGGGTTGTACCAACCGAGGTGGATTTAGTTTTTCGAAAACAGCTGATTAGGGGGTTTGTTCATGATCCGACCGCAGCGATGATGGGTGGTATAGCTGGTCATGCTGGAGTTTTTTCAACCGCCAACGATTTAGCCAAGCTGATGCAAATGTACCTTCAGAAAGGTACATATGGCGGTGAAAGGTTCTTCTCGGCCCAAACGGTCGATCTCTTTACATCAACACCTAAGAATAATAATGGAAATAGAAGAGCGTTGGGCTTCGATAAGCCTGAAACAAAGGAAGGTAAGCCATCGCCTGCTGGTCCATCGGCATCAACGTTAAGCTTTGGGCATGCAGGGTTTACAGGAACTATGGTTTGGGCTGATCCTGAGAATGGTTTGGTTTATGTTTTTCTCTCTAACCGAGTTTACCCTGATGCCTCAAACAACAAATTAGTCGAATTGAATATTCGTACAAATATTCAAGAGGTTTTTTATAGGGCGATTAAAAAGCTAAAAGATGAGTAAAAGTCTAGCAATAGATATTAGATACTGACAAGAAACTTAAAAAGATTAAAGACAAACAACCTTTTGTACTAATTGTTTTTATCAGGTTTTTCAGCCAATGCTCCAAAATTCAGACCCACACCAACTATAAAATATCGGTTATAGCCAAATGTACCCTTCTCAAACTCATCGTTACTGCGGGTTGTAGGATATTTGACAGTTGTATTAAGTAGGTTATGTATATGAAAAGTAAAATACAGTTTTTCTCTAAATACATCATTAAATCGGATATTCATATTGGTCAGAAAGTAAGCGGAGGCCTTCGTTCCTATCCTTTCACCATCGGCTATAAGCTGAACTGGAGTTCGATGATCACCCATACTGCTTATTACATCAGGTCTCCAATAGCTTTCCATCGAACCAATATAATAACCCGAAAAAGCAATTGTTGAGTTCTTATAAAACCTATACGAGAGCGTAGAGTACGCAAGCACTCTCGGAGCATATTCAAGGGTAATACGCTCATAACCGTTCTGCATATTCTTTGAGTACTGATAAACAAAGCTGAGCGAAGCATTAAATCTTTGAGTAAACTTTAAATCGGTGCTAAACTCTGTACCAATCGTTCTAAGTTTTCCCGAATTGGTGTTAAAAAGCTTCATTTCTCCATTTTCCAATTGATTCGTCCTAGAAATCAGATTTACCACATTATTGTAAAAAACGCTAAGATTGATAATCGCTTTATCAGCAACTCTTCCAATGTAGTTCAGCTCAAGGGTTTGCATATTTGCGGGCTTAAGCTGCTCTTGATTGGGGTATCGGACAATATCCATATTCTCACCCATTGAAGCCTGCTTAATGGCCTTTCCATACATAAGTTTCAGGTGATGACCATCGTTAATATGGTAAAGAAGTGCCGCTCGTGGAATTAAATATGGTTTACCATACTTATAGGTTCCCTCTCTAGCTAAATATTCATATGAACCCAAAGGGTCAAACCGAACAGCATAGTTAATGGTGTATGAAGGTGTCTGCTCAACACGAAGCCCTCCTAAAACTGAAAATTTTTGATTTAAAGCATAACGTGCCTGAGTAAATGCAGCCCATGTGTACTTTTTATCATCTCGCGATAGCCCTGCATCAAGGTTAACGTATTCTTCGCTTAGGTTTGGTGCATCGACAACTAGCTTATCGCTCAGTACCATTTGATAATAGACACCAAATGAAACGTCCAACTTTTTAGTAGGTTTTAAGTTGACATTAAGCTCAGCATCGGCAGCATCGGAGTATATATCGTCAAATGTGTAGGCCGTAGTATCGGATTTATGCTTATAATCCATTCTATTTCTAAATGAGTAATAGCCAACATCAAAATTGATAGAAATAATATCATTAATATCTTTGCTATAGCCAACCAATGCATTTGAGGATTGGATTTCGGCTAAATGACCATCGTCATAGCCTGGATAGTAGTCTATTACTCCTCTTCGAGTATTTGTTTGAGATAAATTGAAGCGAAAATTACCCGTTTTTAACGAAAAATCGAAGTATCTACGGTTATCGGCTAGCTGACCTTTCGATGTGCCATTCTGAGGCAAGCCCCATGAATCTTCAATATGGTCAGTCATATCGGCGTATGGTCTATTTATCCCATTCGAGCCATAAATACCTGCATTAAAAGTGTACATTATCCGGCCATTTACCCCATTTACCCTGGCAAACGTTCGATAATTGCCATTATTCCCCAGGCTAAGCTTTGCTCCTCCCCCCGAATTCTGCTCGGTAACAATATTTATCGCCCCCAAAAAGGCTGAATTTCCATATACAACCGACATCGGCCCTCGAATCACCTCTACCCGGTCGATGGCTTCAACAGGAACATTAATTTTGGTAAGGGGGAATGAGTTGTACCAATCCTCCTTTTGGTTCACGCCATTCACCAGAATCACCATAGTATTGAATGAACCTGTTGAAAAGAATCCACGAACACCAAAGTTATCGGTACCAAACCACAGGTAATCATTAATCATATACATCCCAGGAACATTACTTAGTACTTCCTCTATCGTTTGCCAGCCTTGTTCTTGGATAGTCTGGCGTGAAATTATTATTATGCTCGAAGGAATATCGGTTACCGTTTCTACTGACTTTGTTGCCGATGAGATTTGAAGGTTTATGAGCTGATCCAATGGCATATCGTAAACATTCAATGAATCAGCATGTTGAGAATGCCCAGGTTGTGAGATCAACATGAGCAGTACATTTACAAAGAGGATTATTCTTAGTATTCTCATAAAAACAAATATATCCCTTTTTTCAAATTGAGCGTATAATATACCAAAGAATAATGTGTTATCAATTTTATCCGTAGAATTAAAGATAATATTAGAAATAAGTGATTATTTTTGATTTTTGGCATAGAAAGAGAACTCTATACTTATTGCGTTTAATACAAATAAACATTCGCTTAATAAACTGGTTTAAACAATTGAATAGTAAATTCATTCTCTTTTTGAATTATTTTTTATTCTTGTAAACCGAACTATTGATGAACAATATTTTACATAATCTCAATTATCTATTTTGCAGGGGAATAGCACTAATTCTTTTGACTATTCCATTCTGCGCCAATTCACAGGTTATTTCTCATGAGATAATTAAAACTGCTTATAGCTACCAATTTGCTCAGAATATTACATGGCCCAATGAGAAAGGGTTAGATACGTTTAGAATAACCGTTTTCAGCGATAACACCAAGTTAATAAATGAGTTCAATGAGATTGCAAAATATAAATCCATTAAAAATAAGCCGATTAAGGTTTATCAAGTGCTTCAGAAAGTTAAGTTGACAACCCAAACAGTCAATATTCTTTATATTGATAAAAAATACAATGAATTACTAGCTAGTATTTATAACGACTTTCGGTTAAAACCAACCCTAATCATATCGGAGGAAAGCGAACAGAAAGAAGTTGTAATGATCAACTTCATCTATTCAGATACCGAGCGGAATAAAATCAGCTTTGAGCTCAACAAAGAGAATATAGAGATCAATCATGACCTTACAATTCAACCAAAATTACTTCTTCTTGGAGGCTCACGGCTCGATGTGGCAAAACTTTACCAAAAGCAGGAGGAGAGGTTAAAGGATGAGCAGGTAAAGGTTGAAAACCAAAGAAGGATATTAGAATCGCAGGACAAGGAGATCGAGAAACAAAAACGAGATATAGTATCTCAAAATGAGGATATTAAAAGACAACAATACGAAATCGATCTACAAAAAAGAAACCTCGACACCCTATACAAAGAGATTTACAGGCAACAGCTTGAGGTAACCAATAATTTAAACGTTCTAAAATTGAATCGCGCTGAGATTGAGCAACAGCAGAAAAAAATTTTATTGCAAGTTGAGGAGATGACTCAGCGAAACCTAACCCTTGAGCAGCAGAAGGCTGAAATTCAGAATCAAAAGGAGCAGATTAGGACTCAAGGCGAATCCTTATCCTCTAAGGAGAAAAGAATTCAAATCCAAAACAAATTATTAATCTATACCCTTTCGTCTATAATCCTTGTGGTATGCTTAATTCTCTTAATCTTAATAGGCTATAGAAACAAGCAAAAAGCGAATAGAATTCTTAGCGAAAAGAATAAAGCCATCGAAAAGCAAGAGAAGGAGATTCATCAGCAGGCATTGCAGATTGAGGCAACTAATATTGAGCTGGAACAGCAAAATCATCATTTAGAGGAAACCGTACGGGTTCGAACCGAAGAGTTTAGGCTTGCCAAGGAGAGAGCAGAAGAGGCTGACAAGCTGAAATCGGCATTCCTTGCCAATATGTCGCACGAAATAAGGACTCCCCTTAACGCCATTGTAGGGTTTTCTGAATTGCTTTCAGGCCAAACCAATATCGATGAGGATATTAGAGATTACTTCGATATAATTAAACAAAGTTCAAACGACCTTTTAAGGTTAATAAACGACATTATAGATATTGCCAAAATCGAATCGGGTCAAATTCAATTTAGTATCACTGACTACGATCTAAAATCAGAGCTAGAATCTATATACCATTTCTTCGCTGAGCAAATAATCCTATTCGGCAAACAGGAGAAAATAAAATTGATCTTCTCGCCTGATATGAATCATCAGAACCTTATCGTTAAAGTCGATCCGAATAGGCTGAAACAGGTGATAAACAATTTGCTTGGCAATGCCATTAAATTCACCGATACGGGTAGCGTAGAGGTTGGCTATAGCGTAGTTGATAACGAAATCGTATTTTTCGTTAAAGATACAGGTATTGGAATTCCCAAAGAGTATCATGGAAGTCTTTTTCAGCGATTCGTAAAAATCAATCAGGGCGATCAACGCCTCTACTCAGGAACTGGGTTAGGGCTTGTAATTTCTAAAAGTCTTATCGAAATGCACGGGGGTAGGATTTGGTTTGAATCAGCTCCAAACCTTGGTACTCAATTCTACTTCACAATACCGTTAATACATGGCGAGCTAACCAAAAAAGAGCCCATTCATGTAATAAACAATTTATCGTTCGATAATAAAACGGTACTGATTTGCGAAGACGATTATAAGTCAAGGGAGCTGCTAAGGCTAATTTTAGCAAAGATGAATATTAAAATCCTATCCGCCTGCGATGGTATAGAAGCCATTGAGATATTCAAAAAGAATCCGAGCATCGATCTTATCCTGCTTGATATTCAAATGCCCCGCCTTAACGGGTATAATACCCTTACCGCTATTAGAAAACTTTCCGATAAAAGAATCCCTATCATAGCTCAGTCGGCCTTCGCTATGACCCATGAGATTGATAAAATAAAAAGTTCAGGATTCGACGATTACATCTCGAAACCGATAATACAGGAACAGCTCGAGATTGTTCTTTCTAAAAATTTTTATTCAGACGACAAAAAGTATTCTTACACCTCGGATCGTGGATGAAATCTCAGAATGGTATCCCTTAGATATTCCTTATCGAGGTGGGTGTATATCTCAGTGGTTTGGATTGATTCATGCCCAAGCATCTCCTGCACAGCTCGTAAATCAGCACCACCCTCAACCAAATGGGTTGCAAAGGAATGCCGGAAAGTATGCGGGCTAATACTCTTCTTAATACCCGCTAATTTTGCATGTTTCTTAATAATCGTAAAAACCATTTCGCGGGTCAGCTTGCTTCCTCGGCGGTTAAGGAAAACAATATTCTCCGAATCCCTATTAATATTAGATAAAACGCTATTTCTGTAGGTAATATATAGATTTATCTCCTTTATTGCTTTCTCTCCAATTGGAACTAAACGTTCTTTATTCCCCTTCCCTAATACTTTAACAAATCCCTGCTCAAAAAAAAGGTCTGTTAACTTTAAGTTCACCAGTTCAGATACCCGTAAACCACAGCTATAGAGCGTTTCAACCATGGTTTTGTTTCTCTGCCCTTCGGGCTTACTTAAATCAATTGAGGCCTCAATATCATCAATCTCTTTAATGGAGAGTGTTTCGGGTAGTTTTCGACCTATTTTAGGTCCTTCAATCAGCTCGGTTGGGTCGATATCGATAACCTCCTCAATCATCATGTATTTAAAGAATCCTCGGATACCCGAAAGGATTCTCGCTTGAGTTCGCTTATTCAACCCCGATTCATCAACATGATTAAGGAATTCCTGAATCTGCTTCATTGTAATATTCTCGGGCTCAACACCAATGCTATCGGCATAAACCATAAACATCTCAACATCGTGCTTGTATGCTGAAACAGAATTGCCCGATAAGGATTTCTCAACCCGAATAAAATTGATATAATCATCGATTGCTGCTTTCCAACCCATCTTTAATCTTGGATATCGGTTTAATTACTAAATGTCAAAAGTATGAAAAAGAAGTTAGAAGTTAGAAGAAAGAAGTCAGAAGACAGAAGTTCTCACCTCTCACGTTTCACTTATCACTTTTCGCTTTTCACTTATCTCTTTTCACTTTTCACTCCTCTTTCTTTTTATCTTTGCATTTCAAAATCGAACAAAATTATGCTTAAGAAAACAAAAATTGTTGCAACAATATCCGATAGGCGGTGTGATGTTGAGTTCCTTCAAAAGCTTTACGATGCGGGGATGAACGTGGTAAGATTGAATACCGCTCACCAAAATTTAGAACAGGCAAAAATGGTTATCGAGAATGTTCGCAAAGTTTCAGATAAAATTGCACTACTTGTCGATACCAAGGGTCCTGAGATTAGAACATCACCATTGGGCGAAGACATCTCAGTTTCAAAAGGAGATATTATTAAGCTAAAGGGCGATGTAAACAGAGAATCAAAGGGAGATACCCTATACTTATCGTATCCAAATATTGTTAATGAAGTCCCAACGAATAGCAGCATCCTAATCGACGATGGTGATATTGAGCTAAAGGTAATTGATAAGAATGCGGATTCATTAATCTGTGAGGTTCATAATCATGGCATTATAAAACTACGCAAGAGCATTAATATTCCTAATGTTCATATCAACCTCCCCTCTCTTACCGAAAAGGATATAGAATTCGTAAAATTTGCCATCGATAATAAGCTAGATTTTATTGCCCATAGCTTTGTCCGCAAGAAAGAGGATGTAATTGAGATTAAACAGATTTTAGGCGATCATAATAGCTCCATTAAGGTTATCGCTAAAATTGAGAATCAGCAAGGTGTTGATAATATTGATGAGATTCTTGACCATACCTATGGTATAATGGTTGCTAGAGGCGATTTGGGTATTGAGATTGCGGCCGAAAAGATTCCAACCATCCAACGACGGATTGTAAGAAAGTGCATTGAGAGTAAAAAACCTGTGATTATCGCAACACAGATGCTACATACCATGATTGAGCATCCTCGGCCAACTCGTGCCGAGATTAGCGATATTGCCAATGCAATCTATCAACGGGTTGATGCAATCATGCTTAGCGGCGAAACTGCCTACGGCGAATATCCTATTGAGGCTGTAAACATTATGGCTCGGGTAGCACAGGAGGTTGAAGTTAACCTTGAGCCCGACCCAAAGCAAAAATTGGTTAGAATTAACAAAGAGATTACTGCAACCTTGGCTCGTTCTGCTGTTCGCGCATGTGCCAATCTACCAATCAAAGCCATTATAGTTGATACTATCTCGGGACGAACAGGGCGTTACCTCGCAGCATTTAGAGGTAAGATTCCCGTTTACGCCATGTGCTACAAGTCGCAGGTGATGAGACACCTTGCGTTGTCCTATGGTATCTCGGCTGAATACATGCTACCTCAAACAACAAGAGATAACTTTCTTACGGATTCTATTTCAATTATGGCTGAGCGTGGCAAACTTAATCCCGATGATATGGTGCTAATAATTGGAGGAAGCTTTGGCCCCTGGGATGGAGCATCATTTATGGAGATTAGCCAAGTGAAGAATTTGGTAAAGAAATAATTGACAGAGATGAGAGGTGAGAGATGAGAATTTATAACAATTGCTAAAAAATATAATGCCGTAGGCATGAAATATTGGTAGAATAGGAATAAACACAACAATAAAAACCCCATAGGGGTGATATTATTGTAGAAAAGAAGATTTCTATATTTTATACCCCGAAGGGGTGACACATATAAAAGTGGATAAATGGACCAAAGCATATCAATAAAAAATTGAATTATAAATGTTTAGAAGACATTCTCTTATTTTTTCATTATTAATTGCATTTACATCCTCTCAGGCACAGCAGATGCCCGAGTGTTGGTATCGGTCGCTAGCGGCATTTGAAAAAGGGGAATATCGTGTTGCCTTACAATATATTGATTCGTGCATAATTCAAAAAGAGAAGAATTATTCCTTTTGGCTTAGGAAAGGTGAAATTCAATACCAACAAGGAGATTATGAGAATGCGCTTGAATCTCTTTTAAAGTCCGATAAGCTTAAAAAGAATTCATCAGCATTTGCACTTTCAAAAATCTACTGCATTAAAGGCGATACTACCTCAGGATTTGCATGGTTAAGAACCTACTTAGGTCAAAGCGAAAAGATAAGTGAGGGTGAAATTAATCTTGAACCTACATTCGATAAAGCCTCAAAATCGTATCAATGGAAAAAGATATGGAGCAAGGAATGGTATTCTCCTCTTGAAAAATTGATATCTGATGCAGAATATGGGCTTAACAATCAGAGCTGGGAAGAAGTATTAGATTTGCTTAACCCTCGATTAAAGGGAAGCAAACCCCGACCTCAACTACTTGCTCTTCGAGCAAGGGCATTCCATGGCCTAGGAAGTTACAGAAGTGCAATTGACGACTTTTCCGCTGCGATAAATAAAAGCAAAAAAAATCATCAATATATAGCCCAAAGAGCTGATGTATATATTGCACAGGAGAAATACAGCTCAGCTATCAAAGACCTCACCAAATCCATTGCCCTATCAGGAGGCGATCCTAAGTACTATAGAACAAGAGCCGAAGCTTTCTTTAAAAACAAGCAGTATAATCAAGCCTACGATGATATAAGCTACTACTTATCATTCTACCCTTCCAATTCCGAAGCATCCTTTCAATTAGTCTTAATCGCCATTGAGAATGGCAGCTATGTCGATGCCCTATTCAGCTTAGGTAAACTCATTAAAACAAATCCTAACGAGGCCGAATATTATTACTACAGGGGTGTTGCCTATATCAAGACCGAGAACTATAAAGTTGCCGAAACCGATTTAGATATTGCAATTAAAAAGGGCTATAAACTATCGGATTCTTATTATCAACGAGGCATTGCAAGAATTAACCAAAACGAAAAGGATAAGGCATGCCGTGATTGGGAAGAAGCTTCTAAGCTCGGAAACTTCAAAGCACAAGAATTGCTCTATAGTAAATGCAATAAAGCAGCAACCATTAAAAAATGGTAATTAACGTGAATTCGATATAAGAGAACTAGTTATTTTACTGTTTATTAATACATTAGAAGAAATAATCTGTTTTTGGAAGAATGGAATATTGGGGTTTCTTCTAACCTTTTTCTTCCCTGTCTGCCCTGCCTACCGGCAGGCAGGCGACAGGCAGGCAATTTTCCACTATTTACATCATTCCGTTTATACCAATAAGATAAATCATTACTATTTTGTTACTTAATTTATTTTTCACACCGAACTGACGTTAATTAAAATCACCCTATCCTCATATGAACGGATAGGGTGATTACACCTAAATATTATAAACTACTTGCACCTAAAATCCCCTACCGTACATCTGCCAAAAGATGTTCGATAATTCACGCCATTTGTACATAGTACTATAGGAGAATGTCTTTGTATAATCGGTTAAATACTCACGATACTTTTCAAACTCTTTTCCTTTCTCGCCTGATTTATATAGTTCCAAAGCTCTTTTCTGAATAAAAGGAACCTCGTCGAAGGCTTTATTCTCAAAATCGGCAACGGCACTCTCAATCAGCTTACGACCCTCACTCCAACGCACTGTCGATAACCTATTTGCCTCTCTAAACCACCATCCTGCTGCATCGTACCTATATCTGCTTTGCATTGAGAATTCGAAACTTTGCGGCAAACTCAATGTACCAGAAAAAATAGGGATTCGTGGACTTTGTGCAGGGTTATCGAACGAGAACCATGAAATTCCACCAATCTCATCGGGATACTTATCGCTTACCTGAATAACCTGTGAATAGGAACAGCCCGTAATAGCAACAGTTCTTTGTCTTTCGATGGTTTCAGGCTTTAGCGTATTGATCAAATTTCTTAAATCTATGCTCATCCAAGGGTTGGCAATTGGGCTAAGAATGGTATCCTCAACCTCAACCCCTTTATCGTTCTTTTTCTTAACCTTAACCCTAAGGTTTTTAGTCATATCGTACTTTGAGTTCTCAAAGGTTGTTCTGTACAACGCAAACACATCCCTTACCGAAACAAGTTTATCGGGCTTAACTGAGAATGGTAGCTCTTCTACATCATACTTCAATCCGAGCGATGGTGCAACCGCATTTAGCACAAAGTAATCCCTAATCCCAAATGGTTTCTTTGCACCGTATGCTTTCCAGAACTTAAATGGCTCAACGCCATCCCATAGTTTTAACTTCTTAGCAACATCAAAAACATTCTCCGATGCCATATAAAAATCGGGATTATCAAGCTTTAAAATACCAATCCTTGGGATATTCGCCGATATACCAACATGGTCATCGGGAACTCGCTGAGCAGCCCAAACGCCACCTATCTTATCGAGTCCTTCACCAAAAACCTCGAACTGCCATACCTCCTTCTTATCAGCAATAGTCAAACATTCACCGTAATCACCATAACCATACTCCTTAATCAATGTACCCATCAACTTAATCGCCTGACGAGCAGTTGTGCAACGCTCAAGAACAATTTGACCAAGTTCTTCAATAACAAATAATCCTTTATCATTGTGAAGCGTGTCTTTACCCATTGTGGTGGTTTCGCCAATGGCAAGCTGCTTTTCATTCAAGCAAGGATATGCAACATTTAAGAAAGAGAATGTTTCAGCAACCTGAGGTATTTCACCTTTCATTTTAACCCGGGTTGAGTCATAGATACTTTCGGTGAATATAGTTCCCCAGAATATTTTCCGTTTTGAACCCTCTTTATGTTTTTTATGTGGTACAATATTTAGCCAAGTTCTGTACCTGCCATCGCAGCTATGGCTTGTGATTACTGTACCATCGGTTGTGGCCAAACGTCCCACCATAATGCTTGTGCAGTTTAGAGGAATTCCATCCTCGTCTAGTTCGGGTTTTTGACAAAAAGCATTATAGGGGAAAGCAAACATAAGTGAAACAGTCATTATAATAACTGTTCTTGTAAAAAATGAAATAACTCTCATATTTATAGGTCTAATTGGGTTTGGTTTAACCTATGATGACAATCCAATTGAAAAGTTTAATGCAAAAAGAAAAGCCTAGCAAATAATAGTTTGCTAGGCTTATTTATTAGGTATTACTTCTATCAATCCTTCTTTTTCCTTGCTTTATAAATAAGATATAAGATAAAGCCAACCCCTAGGATTATCATAATCCAGGACAATTCGGAATAGTACGTTTCAAGCAAAGCCTTCTGAGAATATAAATAGTAACCCATTAGGGCTAAAATTAGGTTCCATGCAGCTGCTCCAATTACAGTATATATAATAAAGATTTTAAGCGGCATTGACGCTAAACCAGCAGGGATTGAAATGAGCTGGCGTATTACAGGTATCAACCGACCAACTAATGTTGACGATTTACCATTTTCAGCAAAGTATTGTTCCGCTTTCTCTACCTTACTTCTATCTATCATACACAAATGCGCAAAACGAGTATCGGCAAAAGCATATATCAATTTCTGACCCAAATACTTAGCAATATAGTAGTTGAATAATGCACCAATTAAAGCCCCCAAGGTTCCGAAGAATATAACCAACCAAAAATTCAAATCGCCCTGAGCAGCCTTCCATGCGGCAGGGGGAATCACAACTTCAGAAGGAAAAGGAATAAATGAACTCTCGATGGCCATTAAAATAAAAATTGTTAGGTAATTCATATTGGCCATATACCAATCAATAATAGGTTGAAAAATATCCATCATAATCAGCTAATTTTATTGAGTTGACAAATATAACCAAGAATTTCGTAACTATTCACCACGGAGACACAGAGATCACAGAGATTTGATTCATTGACCTCCAAATAATAATCTTGATAAGATCTTTTGTAGCGTACAAAAAGATTGTATGAGTTTTAGTTCTAATAAATTCTCTGTGCTTCCTGCCTACCCTGCCTACCGGCAGGTCAGTGTCTCTGTGGTTTTTCTTCATTCCTTTTACTGCTGAATAGTTACAGAATTTCAATTTACGAACTGAATTGGTGTTATGCTAAGTTTAAGATTTGAAGTTCAATAATGGGAGCATTGTAGAAATGGATTGTGAGCTAATACGGTAATAAATCATTGACCAATAACTCAAAATGAAAAAAATCTGTATTAATCAGCGTAGCTAGCATCAGTTTAATCGGCGTTCCAATCACAATTACTCTACTTTAAAAGCTGTTTCAACTTTGCCTCAAGTTGTTTCACATTTGTAGGTCGAGAAATAATGGTCAAGTCTTTATCCAACAGAAAAAGTTTAGGCGTTCCATCAACATTAAACTCCTTAATTATTTTATTCTCTCCATTATCGGGTTCAATGGCATCAATCCAGCTAAACCTCTTTTCATATACAAATCGTTTCCATCCCTCCTGTTCATCGTCAATGCATACATTAACTACTTCGAACCCCTTTAACTTGAACTTTTGGTAGGTATTGTAAAGTTCGGGAAGCAACTCTGTACAATGAGGGCACCACAACGACCAAAAAACCAGCAGTTTATATGGAACACTTATTTTTGATAGTTTTATCTTAGGTTCTCCGAAAGTATTTAGTGTAAAATTTTTAGCTTTTGAACCAACACTATTGCTTTGCAGAATCCTATAGCTTTCTTTTTCTTCAGGGGATAGGTTTATGGATGGTAAACCATCAAATGACGTTTCGAATATAAATTTTGTTACCTCATCGTAATCAGAATCTATATAGTTTTTAAAAAGAATACTCCTTAAATAACTTTTTATGGCGGGTTCAGCGTTTAGGTTCATTATAGTTTTAACCCCTGCAATAAAGGATGAATCCTGTTGCTCCTTATCATAACCCATGTCAATGAAAAGTTCTATAAACCCCCACACCTTGGATTCCAATGCTAGAGAATTTACAAACCTGATATCGCTGAGATTACAATTAAGCCACCAATTTTGTTTAATGAAGAGCTTTTTCCCATTCAATTCTAGCCCTGTTGATGGTATTGGTCTTGCTTCGAGCAGAATTAAATTGGATGTAAAAAGATTAGGGTTACTTAAAGCTAAGCTCCTTGCAGCATTAAACAATTCAATTTGAGCAACAGCTTGCTCATTATTAAGATACTTATAGAATAATGAGCTATCGGGGTAATAATCGATAAGAGAGTTTAGCAGCCATATCTTTTGCGACAACCTCTTTTTTATCCTTTGGTATTGAAAAAACACCTCATTCTCCTTCGACTCTATTGACTTAATGCTATCTTCAGCAGCAAACACAACCGTTTCAAGCGATATTCTTGGTTCAGAGGCAACTATAAAATCAACGCTAATATTTTTTCCTAAAGTTAACCGATATAGTCCCTGCTTATAGCTTTTAGGGAGGTTGAATTTGTATAACCCTGGCGATGAAGGCAAAGATGAGTCAACTACAAAACCTGATTGATCGTGAAAAAACAATTTTGCCAGCTTTGTATGCGATTGCTTTACAAAAATCTGAATATCGACCTGTGATTTAACGGTTTGATTGAATATTAATAAAGCAAAAACAAGAAACCGAATTTTTAACATCGACCTACTGTTAAAGGATTATTACTATTTCTTTACTGGTCTATAAATACTCATCTTCCCTTTGATAATAGTGCTAATATCAAGCGTACTCAGTCCAACTTTTCGTCCCGAAAAGCCCGTATTTTGATGAGCTAATTCAAATACTCCCTTATCAATCACCCTATAGACTATTGCTGTATGGTGCTCCATACTCTCGGTATAGGTGGTATTCCCTTTCTTGTATTTTACCTTAACCCCCTCGAACTGAATAATATCGCCAGGATAAACCGTTTCCTTTTTATGATTCACAAGTTTACCGTACTTATACTGCAAATCCCAATCGGCTTTTATCAATGTTAGGGCTTTGTTTGCCAAATCCCAGCACTCTCCCCTATCAACCTTTTTCCCAATGGTTGTTTTAACGAATTCAATTACCTCTCTATTTAAGGCTGGTACGCTATCCTGCGAGAAACCTGCAATTCCTAACAAAAGGAATGATGATAATAAAAACTGTTTAGCAACACTACTACTTATTTTCATGATTATTCTATTTAAGATTATAAGTTCGACATCTCACCCTTTTCGAGGTGATGAGCCAATTTTTTCCTGAGCTCGTTGGGTATAAACGGTTTTAGGATAAAATCGTTCATTCCGAGGTTAAATATTTTTTTCTGAACGTCAAGCATCACCGATGCCGTAAGGGCAATAATCGGGATATTTCTTTTCTTGCTTTCGCTCATCTGCCGAATAACCGTGGTTGCCTCATAACCGCTCATAATAGGCATCTCAAGGTCCATGAGGATTAAATCAAAATCCATTTCCCGATGCATTTCTAATGCAATCTGCCCATTTTCAGCATGTTCCACCTCCATACCCCATTTGGTAAGGAACTTCTCAGCAATTATCTTATTAATTTCGTTATCCTCTACGATGAGTATTCGATATGTTTTAGTAAACACAATTTCTTCACTCTGCTTTGCCAGGCCATAGGGCTCTTCAACCGGTATATCTCTTTTTGGGAATTGAAGAGAGAAGTAAAAATTCGACCCTTCACCGAACTTACTATTCACCTTTATTGCACCGCCAAGGGCTTTTACAATTCGTTGCGAAATGGCTAAACCTAACCCTGTACCACCATATTTTCTTGTTGTTTCGGCATTTGCTTGGGTAAATTCTTTAAAAATAATACCCTGCTTTTCCTTATGTATCCCTATACCTGTATCGGAAATAGCAAATAGTATCGATGAGCTCTCTTTATGGTCCTTTTCAAGCTTTATCGAAAGAGTGATCTTTCCCTTTTCGGTAAACTTTAGCGCATTACCTAAAAGATTGGTCAGCACCTGATTAATTCTTACGGGATCACCAACAAGATTAATAGGAATATGGTTATCGACATCGCTAACCAACTTTATCCCTTTGTTTTTCGCTATCAAGTCGTAGCTATTCCTTAAACCTTCGCAAATCTGTTTTAGGTTTATGACCTCCTTAACTAATCCGATTTTTCCTGCTTCAATCTTACTGAAATCGAGAATATCGTTTAAAAGCGTTAGGAGTGATTCGGCTGAAAACTTTAACGCGCTTAGATTCTGCAATTGATCGGGTTTAGGGTTTTCTTGAAGTAAAAGGTTTGTCATACCAATTACAGCATTCATCGGAGTACGAATCTCGTGGCTCATGGTGGAAAGGAACTGCTCTTTCGCTTTGCTCGCCTCTTCGGCTATGGTTTTAGCCTGAATGAGCTCTTGTTCCACCTGCTTTCGCTGCGTTATGTCGCTCATTACAATCAATAAGCACTTTACACCTTGAATATTAATCTCCTCTGCCGAGAATAGGCAGATAAGAACATCCCCCTTCGTATTCTTAATCTGTACCTCCCGCTCCGATAGCGTACCCAATTCAACAATCTGACCGATAAGGGTTTTCCAAGTATTAGGGTTTTTAAAAATTTTAACCTCTTTTGAAGTACGCCCTATCACTTTTTCACGCTTCAAGCCTGTTGCCTGGAGGTATGCCTCATTCACATCAATATATCGACCCTCTTCAAACGTAGTAATAGCCATAATCACAGCTCTTGTATTAAACGCCTTCGAGAATTTTTCTTCCGATATTTTGATTGCGCTTTCAGCTTTAATTTTTTGGGTAATATCCTGACAAATTACAAATATCACATCCTTTCCGCTCCAAACCCCCTTAAACATTCTTGTTTCAGTAGGTATTCGGCTCTGTTTTTTTGTCAGCAGAATGGATGAAAAGCTCTCCTTGCGATTCTTATTTACGCTTTTTATAATGCTACTAATATCGATATTCGAATACGACACAATCATGTATTCAAAAGGTTTAAGTAGCAGTTCATGCTCCCTATAGCCCAAAATATCAATCACCGATTGATTGGTTTGAATAATATTCCCCTTATTGTTTAGGATAAAAACGAAATCGTCGAAAGTATTCACCAGCAGCCTAAAATTCTGCTCTTCCTCGATCAGCTTCGATTCCGTCTCCTTTTGTAAGGATATGTCGAAGCATGAATCGAGCAGCGCAGGCTTACCCTCCCACTCAATAACCGATACATGAGATTTAAGCCACTTTAGGTTACCGTTCTTGGTTAGAATTCTAAAAGTATAGCTACTCGATTGTTTCTGACGAATCTCCTGATAATTACCTCTAAACAAAAGTTTAATTAGCTTTTTATCGTTGGGGTGAACAATATCGATGAAGTTGATAACCTTAATCTCATTAGCAGTATAACCGGTAAGGTTACAGAAACTTGGATTATTGAATACTATTCTAAAATCTTGAACAATATAAATGCAGCCCTCACTGCTTTCTGCAATATCCCTTAACAGCTTAAACTCGCTTTTAACAGCCTCTAGTTCAGCTTTTAATTTAATTATCTCATCAACCTGATTATGTTTCGACTCAGGCATACTTTTCATGTCAGATTAGCCGGAAAAGATATAAAAAAAAAAGCGATTCTCTTGAAATAGTCTTACTATTATATATATACCTAGTTATCAAATAAATATGTATATAAATGTGCCATTATGGCGCACTCAGCATAGAAATAGTGTCATTATGTCCTGTTTTATTGGTTGGCATATTCATTGAATAATACCAATCAGCAACCATAAATATAAAAGGTTGCAAATAAATCAAATTAATGTTAAACTAAATAATGGAGGATAAAACCATGATTCCGATGATTAGACGTAAATCGATGTTACCAAACCTTAGTGAAGGATTATTCGGTGACGACTTGTTTGCACGATTCTTTGACACACCTGCAAACACAACCATGCCTGCTGTAAATATCAAAGAGGGCAAAGATGAATACACCATTGAGGTTGCAGCACCCGGTTTCGACAAGAAAGATTTCAAGATTGACCTGAACAACAATGTCCTTGAGATCTCAAGCGAGAAAGAGGTGAAGAATGAGGAAAACTCCGAAAAGGTAATGCGTTGCGAATTCCAATACGCTTCGTTCAAGAGGTACTTCACTCTCCCCGATTCGGTGGAATCCGATAAGATTAAGGCAACCTATAAGGATGGTATCCTAGACGTAGTAATCCCCAAAAAGGAGGAAGCAAAGGTTAAGCCCATGCGCCAGATTTCTATATCGTAAGAGATAAGGGTTAAGCAAAACGACAAAAGCGACAAGTCGAGAGATTCACTTGTCGCTTTTTTTACTCTTAGACTTTAAATTTTTGTCTTTTGTCTTTATAAATACTCCATATGCTCCTGATCAGTAATCTTTTCACAGTAATGGCACTTTAACGAAACATTCTTCTTATCTACCACTTTAAAACGTGGTGTAACCTTCTCGTTATTAGTGATGCACTTGGGATTCATACATTTTACTATCCCTGAAATTCCATCCGGAACCTCTACAAGCATTTTATCAACTACCTCGTACTCTCTAATGATATTTAGCTTTGCAAGAGGTGCAACCATGGCAATACGGTTAATTTCGTCCTTCTCAAAGAATTTATCAGCAATTTTTATAATCGCTTTCTTGCCCATTCTTTTACTCTCAAGGTTTGTTCCAAAGGTTATCTTGCTTCCAATCTTATCGAGACCCAGTATTGAAATTACCTTGAATAAGTTCTGTGCAGGTATATGGTCAATAACGGTACCATTATGAATTGCGTTTACGCTAAGCTGTTTTATGTCTTTCATATCCATTTCTTATTAAATTATTATTTTAAACCGAGTATAATCGCCATAATCGCCATACGAGTAAATACTCCATTCAGGGCTTGTGGAAAATAGTAGGCTTGTGGGTTATCATCTACATCGGTATGAATTTCATTGACTCTTGGCAGTGGATGGAGAACTTTCATATTTGGTTTAGTTTCCTTTAGCATCTCATTACGAAGAACATATACATTCTTAACCTTTTCATACTCCAATGGATCGGAGAAACGCTCACGTTGGACCCTTGTCATATATATTATATCTGCATCCTTAATGTTATCGGCCAGTTCAGAAGTTTCATTATATTTTAGACCAATGCTATCGAGATACATTTTATACTCAAGGGGCATTTGTAGCTCTTTTGGAGAGATAAAAGTAAACGAAGCATTAAATTGCGACATCGCCATAAGTAATGAGTGAACAGTTCGACCATACTTCAGGTCTCCAACCATCACTATTTTTAGGTTGTCTAGTTTTCCTTGTGTTTTGCGGATAGAGTATAAATCTAGTAGGGTTTGGGTTGGATGCTGATTCGCTCCATCACCAGCATTGATGATTGGCACCTTTGAAACCTCGCTAGCATAGCGAGCGCTGCCCTCGATGGGGTGACGCATTACAATTAAATCGGAATAGTTAGCAACGGTCATTATGGTATCCTTTAGGCTTTCACCCTTCGATACGCTTGTTGATGATGCTTCGGAAAACCCTATTACTCGACCACCTAAGCGATTTACTGCGCTTTCAAAGCTTAGACGAGTGCGTGTTGATGGCTCATAGAAAAGCGTAGCCACCACTTTACCAACGAGAATTCGTTGGTTAGGATTTTTCTCAAACCCTTCAGCTAGGTCGAGAACCCTAAAAATCTCCTCCTTGCTTAAATCGTCAATTGAAACTAAACTTTTGTTCTTCATACTATTTGGTTTAACTAGTTATGTAATTGTATCACTATATTCCAAAAAAAATGCCCCGATAAAAGGGGCAATTATACTGTCTTTAAAAAATTAGCCAATGCTGAGTCAATCTTCTCAATTTTACCTAAAACACTCTCGGTCCTACTTTGTCTAATACCAACAGTGATAAAGCAGGATGTATCAAAATTTTGCTCCATTATCTTGAAATTTTCATCTTTTACCAACCTCATAATATCATTCATTGCAAGATAATTAAAAGTTATCTTATAAATATTGTTTACAGTATTAACTACAACATTTGCATGTTCTAATGCATCAGCAGCAGCCATTTTGTAAGCATTTATTAGACCCGAAACACCTAACTTTGTTCCCCCGAAATATCTAATTACAACGATAAGTATATTGGTAAGGTTTTTACTTATGATTTGCCCATGAATGGGTCGTCCCGCAGTACCCGATGGCTCACCATCATCATTTGCCCGCCAATGCTCACCTTTAAACCCAATAATATAGGAGTAACAATGATGACGAGCATCGTGATACTCCTTGCGAAGCGAAAGAAGAATTTCTTTTACCTCCTCCTCGCTAATCACTGGATATGCCAAAGCAATAAACTTGCTACCTTTCTCCTTATAAAGCCCTTCGGCTTTACCGCCTATCGTTTGGTATGTATCATCAAATATTTGCATACCTAACCTTGGCTAAATGTTAAAATAACAATCGCGAGTAAAGATAGAGCAATCCCTAACCAATTTAACTTTGTTGGTCGCTCCTTAAATAATAGGTAACCAATTATTACCCCCAATGCTACTATACCTATGTTATTAATGCCAAAAACTACAGAGCCTTGAACCTGCTTACCTGTTAAAAGATTGATATGGTTTAGCGCTTTAATAAAGAAATACATTGAACCAAAGTTTGCCAATCCAAGGGCAATACCTAGCATCCAAGTTTTTATTTTCGTTAAGTCTTTAGCTGCATTTCTGTTGAGAGGTAAGAGCAAGATACCCATGATTCCAGCAACCCCAAAGGTTACTCCCGAAAAGATTGGATTAAGTTCATTGGAAACATACTTGAATTGGGCATATTTAACCAATGAATCAAGAATTCCAACCCCCAAAAAGATAAGAATGGGTAACATGGTTGTTGATAGTTGTATTTTTCCTCTTTCAGGTTTATAGGATGTGAGGAATACAGCAACTAAAGCAAGAAAGATTCCGAAAATCTTTATTGGTGTAAGGGTGTCGTTAGCCTCAATGGCTACTGTAAATAGAATGGGAATTATTACCGACATTTTTGTTGCAACCGAAGTAGTTGAAACGCCTACCTTTAGCACGCTCTGCCCAATCAATCTGAACATGGTAATGAATAATACCCCAAGAAAAAGTGATAGTGGAAGCCAGTCGGAATGAAGCGTTTTGGTATTAAAAGGGCTACTATGGCTCAAAAAAAAACCTGCTGAGCAGGCTATAATATAGTTGACAATAATTGCACTGAAAGTATTTACCTTATATCGACCAATTAGCTTAAAGGCGATAAAAATTGCTGTTGAAGAGAGGATGCTAAGGAGTAAAAAGACCATTTTCCAGTGTTTGGGCAAAGGTATATCTTTTTCTACTCCCTAATGAAAATCGGTTAATTTTTTTTTAACCGATTTTGCCAAGTTTTCAACAAAAGGAGAAATGGATTATGGTTTTACGCTAAGATTTACTAAGTCCTCAGCAAATTTTTTCAAATCAGCACCTCCATTGATTTTCTTAAGCTCTTCTTTTGAAAGTTCAATAGCTTTTGTAATTGATTTCTTACTTGTCCTTTTCATGGTTTTATACTATTGAATGAATACTTGCTCAAATTTCTCAGAAAAAAAACTCATATTTACTATGAGGAGCAAATTGAAACTATATTTTTAATCGGCGTTCAATGTCCTCAATCTGGCTTTTAAAACGCTTATCGGTATCCTTAAGATTGTTTACGGTTTTACAAGCATGCAGAACCGTAGCATGATCCTTCCCACCAATAATACTTCCAATGGTTGATAGAGATGACTTAGTCATGCTCTTTGAAAAGAACATGGCAATCTGACGAGCCTGAACAATCTCTCTTTTTCTAGTTTTAGTTTGAAGAACATCCGATGGCAAACCAAAGTATTCGCAAACAATTTTCTGAATATAATCGATGGAAATCTCTTTACGAGTGCTCTTAACCAGCTTATCAACCATTTCGGAGGTAAGCTCAAGGGTAATATCCTTCTTATTAAGGGTTGACTGAGCCAATAGAGAGATAAGCGCACCTTCGAGTTCCCTTATGTTATTGGTAATATTCGATGCAATGTACTCAATCACCTCATCGGGGATTATTATACCATCGTTATATATCTTCTTCTTAAGTATCGCAATACGGGTCTCAAAATCTGGCGATTGCAAATCGGCCGATAAGCCCCATTTAAACCTTGAAAGAAGCCTTTGCTCCAAACCCTGAAGCTCAACGGGAGGTTTATCTGATGTGAAGATAAGCTGTTTCCCCGCTTGATGAAGATGATTGAATATATGAAAGAATGTATCCTGCGTCTTCTCCTTACCCGCAAATTCCTGAACATCATCAATAATAAGAATATCAATCATCTGATAAAAATGAAGAAAATCATTCTTATTATTATTCCTTATCGCTTCTACGAATTGAGTTTGGAATTTAGCTGCGTTAACGTATAGGACCGTTTTATCAGGGAATTTTTGCTTAGCCTCAATACCAATGGCTTGCGCCAAGTGAGTTTTCCCTAACCCAGAATTTCCGTATAGCAATAAGGGGTTAAATGCTGTTTTACCGGGAGCATGAGCAACAGCTAGTCCTGCTGAACGGGCTAGCCGATTACACTCCCCTTCTACGAAATTCGCAAAGGTATTATCGGGGTTAAGCTGCGGGTCAACGAAAAGTTTCTTAATTCCAGGGATTACAAAGGGATTCTTTATTTGATACTCCTGGTTATTAACAGGTATCGAAACGGGCTTATTTTTAAGATCAGTTTTATTTTGGGTTGGAAATTTAACGGTGTAGGGTTTACTATTCGCAAAGCTATTGTTCTCCATCACAACGCTGTACTCAAGCTTAGCATCAGCACCCAGCTCTTTACGCAACGTTTTGCGCAGTATATCAATGTACTGCTCCTCCAAATACTCATAAAAGAATGGGCTTGGAACTTGAATGGTAAGAATACTCTTCTCCAGTTTAACCGGAATGATAGGTTCAAACCAAGTTTTGAAGCTTATGGGAGATACGTTATCTTTTATTATCCTAAGGCAACCATGCCATACTTCTTGAAAATCGCGAACCATCTTTATTAGTAGGAATATAGCGTTTGAATTATTTTTTTTATGACCTCAACAAAATTGTGAATAAAAAAATGAAAAAAAAAGTCTTTTTTCTATTGAAAAAATGATTTTATGTTTAACGAATTAACTATCACCTCAATAATTTTATCAAAAAAAAAAAATATTTTTACAGCATTGATATTCAATTACTTATTGTGTTGATAATGTAATTTTGTGGCTGTTAACACGTTGTGTTTTTTCTCTATTTAAGGAAATTAATTAATAATAAATAGCATACCTAAAAAAGAATTTTCATATATGGTAATTTTTTTTAGAAACCGATTAACTTTCAATTAATAAATAGTTAACTATTTGTGCTTTAAGTTATTTATATCATCGTTTACTTCCCACCTGCCAGTCGGGTAGGTAGTCAACGACGATAGATGCAATTACAAAACAAATGAAATTTAAACAGTTTCTTAAGATAGAGTGAGAAGCTAAACTATCTCGGCTTTTTTACCTCTTCGTATTTTGTTCTACTGAGATCAATCAACGAGAAGTTAATATACCTCTTCGGGTTTTCTTTAATATCTTTAAGCAATAGGTCTAAACTCCTTGAAGCGTTATCGAGGTTATGGTAAAGGGTATCATTATGAATAAGACTACCGATTGTTCCCTTCCCTGAGTTTATTTTAGTCATCACGCTATTAAATTGGTGCATAGCGGAATCAACCTGCAACATAGTTGATGCAATTTTAATCTTTGCAATTGTATCGCTAATGGAGGAAAAATTCTTCACTATCTTAGTAATGTCCTTGTTATTGTTCTTTATGTTTGCGCTTATCGACTCAAAATTAACAAAAATTTTACGAAGCGTACCGTTGGGGCTTAGTGTGGTATCAAGCTCAGCTGCAGTTTGATTAATACTGTATAGAGCCTTATTAAGGTTTACAAAGCTTTGGTTTAGCTGCGCCCGATTGCCCTCATTAAAAACTTCGGACATCACCTTTAAGGTGTTCTCCATCTCCTTCATAAGGGCCTCCGCACGCTGTTTAATCGGCGCAATCTGATAGCCGAGCTGATCGATTAACCCCGTTTCAATCTGTGCAGGTAGGGTATCACCGGGGCTTATATACTTATCCCCTTTTACCACTTCGAGTTTAATGGCTTTTCCACCTAATAATCCTGCGCTAATCATCTTAGCTACTGTATTTTCGGGAATAGGATACTTCTTCCCAACCAAAAGGGTTACCAAAAATCGACCTGTATTCCCTTCCTCAAATTTGATGCTCTTAACCAGCCCAACCTTAAAACCATTGATTAATACAGGGTTAGTATTCTCAAGGCCATCAACCTGATCGAATACTGCGTAATAGATGTGATTGGGGCTAAATACATTCTTCCCTTTCAGGAAATTAATTCCCCAAAACATAGCGGCTATACATACTGTTGCAAAAAAACCAATTTTCGCTTCACGGGATATTCTAATCTTCATATACTGTTTATATAGATAATTCTTTTAAAGCTGAATCAATAGGTACAATCATACTTCCCTTTAGGGCAATGATAAAAGCATCGGGGTATTTCTTCTTTATACGCTTACAAAATTCAACCACCTCTTCATAGGTTTTATAAGTACCAATCGCGTATTTATAAGCTCCTTCGACAGCAATCTCGTCAATTCCGTTCAAATTCTTAAAATTTTTTGGTGTAACCGGAATCCTCTTTTTTGAGGATTTAATTTGCACCTTAAATATATAGTTAGGCTTTACGATTTCGTTGCTATTAATACCCTTTTCAGGAATCAAAGTGTCTTTCGCATCATTATCATGAAGAACTGTGGCAATGGAGCTACGGCTATCGATGTCCTTTTTATAATCGCTAAAAGCTTTAAAAATGGCCATTGCGATTTGCTCCTGTCCTTCCTTGGTCGCAAGGAAAGCCTCTTCTTTTAGGTTGCTTAAAAATCCAACTTCAATTAAAATACTGGGCATTGAGGTTTTCCAAAGTACAAGAAAACCAGCTTGTTTAACTCCCCTATCAAATCTCCTAGCCTGAGATTTGAATTCTGTTTGAACCGCATTTGCAAGCTTTAGGCTTTGATCTAAGTGCGCATTCTGCATTAAGGAGAAGATGATGAACGATTCAGACGACTTGGGATCATACCCCTCGTATTTCGATGAGTAGTCATCCTCATATGCAATAACCGAGTTTTCGCGCATAGCAACGTCAAGGTTATCCTCCGATTTATGTAAGCCGAGCACATAGGTTTCTGTACCATAAGGGCCTCTACTTGGAATTGAATTGCAATGTATTGATATGAATAGATCGGCTTTTACAGCATTGGCAATTCTTGTGCGCTCATCGAGGGCAACAAATTTATCTTCGCGTCTTGTAAAGGTTATATCAACATCGTTAAAAGTATTCTTTATATGGTTCCCCACTTTAAGTGAAATAGAAAGGGCAATATCCTTCTCGAAGGTTCGACTCCCAACTGTACCCGGATCGCTCCCCCCATGACCCGGATCTATAACAATTTTACGTATTCCACCAGGTTCTTGAACTTGCCCAACGGCACGATAATTGAGGAGAATGGTAAGCAATGCTATACCAATAAGGGCAGATGCTCGAAAAAATGTTGATTTAAAAACAAAATCCATTGACTACCTTTATCTTTTTTTAACTAGTTTTGAACGCTAATTCGAATAGAATAACTACAAAAATACGACTAAAATTGCATTTCAGGCTATTTGTACTTTTATTTCTTTTTTACCCCATTCTTGGTTTTTCGTCGAGAAATACCAGCAATAACTTTATTTATAACCATTTAAACCACAACGCAGATACTATTCCCGTTAAGGATTCTACCAAAAAATCTAAAAAGAAACCAATTGATGACCCTATTTTTAGCAACGCAAAGGACTCAACCGTTTATTCGCTTGATGGTAAAAAAGTATTCCTTTACGGCGAAGCAACGGTAAACTACCAGAACATTGAGCTAAAAGCACAGTACATAGAATTTGACACCGACAATAAAATAGTTTTTGCCAAAGGAATCCCCGATAGCACCGGAAAGGTTATTGGTAGCCCTATATTCAAGGAGGGCAGCCAAACCTTTAACATGGATGATATTTACTACAACTTCAAATCCAAAAAGGCAAAAATCAATGGGGTTATATCCGAGCAGGAAGGTGGGTTCATGCACAGCGAAGAAACCAAGATGATGGAGGATAAATCGGTCAATATTTCCCATGGAAAATTCACATCATGCGATCAGCCACATCCCCATTTCTATATTGCTATTACAAAAGGAAAGGTTATTCCCAACGATAAGATCATTGCAGGCCCGGCCTACTTAGTTCTAGAGGATGTACCAACCCCGTTGTTTATCCCTTTTGGTTTTTTCCCGAATACGCGTAACAGGGCGAATGGTATAATTATGCCCGAATACGGAGAAGAGGTTCGTAGAGGAGTATATTTAAGGGGTGGTGGCTATTACTTTGGCATAAACGATAATATGGACATGAAGCTGACTGGAGATATTTACTCCTTCGGATCATGGTTACTTCGCTCGCAATCGACATATAAGAAGAGGTATAAATTCTCGGGGAATTTCAACATTGACTACTCCAAGATAAAGACGGATGAGGATACCATTACCTCCTACAATATACAATGGTCTCACTCCCAAGATCCTAAGGCAAGCCCAAACTCAACGTTCTCAGCAAGCGTTAACTTTGGTTCAACGAACCATAACCGTTACAACGCTCAGAGCATTGATAATTTCCATAACAATACGATTAATTCAAGCATAAGCTATTCCCGAAATTTTGTAGGTACTCCATTTAGAATGAACTCATCGTTAACCCATTCGCAGAATAATCAAACAAAGCTCGTAAGCCTAAATTTTCCGAGGATATCATTTACCATGGATAAAATTTACCCTCTTAAAAGGGAATCGAACACAGGTTCTCCCATTTGGTACGAAAAGATTGGGTTCAGCCTTAGCACAAGCCTCGACAATAAGGTAACCGTACACGAAAAGGATCTCTTCAAGAAGAGCGTTTTCAACAAGATGAGCAATGGTATGAAGCACGAGATTCCTTTAGCCACCTCATTTAACCTGCTTAAATTCGTAACGGTAAGCCCTAGCGTTAACTATAGCGAGTATTGGTATTCTAAAACCATAAGAAAATATTGGAGCGATGCCGATACCATGGTTATTGAGGATACCATTCCCGGCTTCAGACGTGCATGGCAGTACAGTACAGGTGTTTCCATGAGCACCAAAATATATGGGATGTTCAACTTTGGCAAGGATAAGGGGATACAAGCCATTCGGCATGTAATAACACCATCCATTGCATTGAGCTACAGGCCTGATTTTAGCGATCCTCGCTATGGCTTTTACAAAACCATTCAGGTTGATACGCTAGGACATACAGCCAAGTATTCCATTTTCGAGAGGGGTGTATATGGTAGCCCTGGCGCTGGCGAGCAGGGTTTAATCTCATTTGGTTTAGGCAACAACCTTGAGATGAAAGTACGGTCAAGCAAAGATACCGTGAACAATTTCAAGAAAATAAAAATACTCGAAAGTTTAAGTTTCAGCTCTAGCTACAACCTTCTTGCCGATTCGATGAAGCTTAGCACAATATCTTTTTCGGGAAATACAAGACTTTTCGATAAGATTAGCATTAACTTCTCGGGCTCTCTTGACCCCTACGCATTGAATAGCACCAAAACAGGGCGAATTGATAGGTTCGAATATAATAGCAGCAAAAAACTTGCCCGATTGACAGGTGCATCCCTCGGTTTTGATTTCTCGCTGAATAGCTCAAAAAAAGAGAATTCCTCAAGCAACAAACCGTTAGGGGACGATCTTCAGCCCAGAGGAAATCCAAACGACCCTGAATTTGGGAAATCGATGACAACAAATTACAACAATCAACAGGTTGATTTTAACATCCCATGGAACCTAAGGGTTAACTATAACTTCAACTACTCGAAACCATATACCCAAAAAACGGTAACCCAAGCGTTAGGCTTTAGCGGCGATTTTAGCCTTACCCCCAAATGGAAGATTGGCTTCCAATCGGGTTACGACTTTAAAAGCAGAAAGTTGACAACCACTTCGCTTAATATTTACCGCGATTTGCATTGCTGGGAGATGCGCATGACCATAATCCCGCTAGGAGCCTATAAGAGCTATAGCTTTCAAATTAACGTAAAGTCGGGCATGTTGCAGGATTTAAAATGGAAGAAAAACGATAGCTACCTCGATAATGCTGGCTCACGATATTAAGCTCACCCAATTTTTCAGAATCTGAAAGCCGTGTTCGGTTAGAACTGATTCAGGATGGAACTGAACCCCTTTAATATTATACGTACGATGGCTTACCCCCATAACGCCACCATCAGAATCAATTGCCGTAACTTCAAGTTCCGAGTTATCTTTAGGCTTTCCTAAAACCCATGAATGGTATCGAGCGCTTAAAAACTCGGTTGGCAATCCTTTGAACAATGGTTCGTCATCTTTAATAACTAACGTTGGTCTATCGATGCCATGATGAACCATCGGCATATTAATCAGCTCTAATCCATAATAAGATCCGATGGCCTGATGACCTAAACAAATACCGAGTATGGGTTTGGTACTCCCCCATTTTTCAATTATACTATACAAATTCATGGTCTCATCAGGTAATCCGGGCCCTGGCGAGAGAACAATGCCATCGAACTTATACAATAAATCAACATCAACCCTATCATTTCTGATGCAGGTAACGCTACCTGACATCTGCTCAAGGTAGTGCACCAAGTTATATGTAAAGGAATCGTAGCAATCAATAACAATCAAGTTCATAATCCGAAATAAAAATACAAATGAATGGCTTTTTTACTAATTTCGTAACCAATTACTAAAACACTTATCAACATGAAGAAGATAATTAGCACCGATAAAGCGCCTAAAGCCATTGGGCCATACAGCCAAGCTGTAGAAGCGAATGGTGTTCTATTCATTTCGGGGCAAGTCCCCATCGATCCTGCAACTGGTAAACTGATTGAAGGGGGTATCAAAGAACAAACCGAGCAGGTTATGAAAAACATTGGGGCTATACTGGATGCAGCAGGACTAAGCTATGCAAATGTTGTTAAATCGACATGCCTACTGAACGACATGGGTAATTTTGCTACCATGAACGAGATTTACGGTCGTTATTACACGACTGAAATGCCCGCCCGTGCAGCATACGGAGTTGTTAAACTTCCACTTGGAGCGCTAATTGAAATTGAGACCATAGCCGTTCGATAGCCAAGAACCGAAAACTGAAATAAAAAAGCCATCAGGCAATTGCTTGATGGCTTTTCTTATCAATGGCTAAAATTACTCCGCAATTACCTCAAAGTCAATTTTCACTTTAACCTCACGATGCAGCTTAATCTCAGCAGTGTAGCTGCCAATCTCTTTCACCTGATCATCCTGAATGATAATAATCCTACGATCAATATCAAATCCTTTTTCTGAAAGGGCTTGGGCAATTTGAATGGTATTAACTGAACCAAATATTTTACCAGTTGAGCTAGTTTTTGCACCAATTGTAAGCTTAACGCCTTCAAGTTTACTAGCAATAACCTCAGCATCAGCTTTAATTTTTGCCTCTTTATGAGCACGTTGCTTAATATTCTCAGCAAGAACCTTCTTAGCAGATTCTGTAGCTGTTATAGCAATTCCTTGTGGAATTAAGTAGTTACGAGCATATCCGTTTTTAACCTTAACAATCTCGTCCTTGTTCCCTAGGTTTTGTATGTCCTGTTTAAGAATGATTTCCATCTAAAAGTTCTCCTCTACCTTAAATTATTTCAATAAATCGGTTACGAATGGCAATATAGCCAAATGACGAGCTCTTTTAACAGCAGTAGCAACCTTACGTTGGAATTTAAGTGAAGTACCAGTTAAACGACGTGGTAAAATTCTGCCCTGCTCGTTGAGAAATTTTTTAAGAAATTCTCCGTCTTTATAATCAACGTATTTAATCTTATTTTTCTTGAAACGGCAGTATTTTTTCTTCTTAACCTCAACGGTTGGAGGTGTAAGGTATCTGATTTCTGATTGATTTTGATTAACAGCCATGGATTATACCTCCTTAGTTTTAGATTCAAGTTTAGCGCTACGTTTCTTCTCAGCATACTCAAAGGCATATTTATCCATTCTAAAGGTCAAGAAACGAATAATACGCTCATCGCGGCGGTACTGAACTTCCAGCTTATCAATCAATGCACCTTCGGCTTTAAACTCAATTAAGTAGTAAAAGCCAGTGGTTTTCTTTTGTATGGGGTAGGCCAATTTTCGTAAACCCCAGTTCTCTTCGTGTACAATCTCACCTCCATTGTCGGTGATTACACTCTTGAATTTGGCAACCGCTTCCTTCATCTGGGCCTCAGACAAAACGGGAGTAGCAATGAAAACGGTTTCGTAATGGTTTAACATAGATTAAATTGATTAGTTTATAAATTATGAGGCGGCAAAAGTATATATTATTACTTTAACAAGCAATAATTGAGCTGTTTTTATTCGAATAAATTGTTATCTACTAGGGCAGTAGCTTTTAACAAATATTCTAAATCATGAACTTTATCGGGGTTCCCTAACTTTTCGTACGAATAGATTAAGCTTTTAATAAGCTGAGTAATGGTGATTTTATTTGAGCATGGAAGGAAAAAATCATCTTTACTCACGATGCTCTGCTGGCTAAGAAAATGCTCAATCTCCCTTCGTCCGAGTACTGCCCCCTTGTTAAATGGGTTAATGTAAAAAAGAATACTATCCTTTGGGTTATCGGTTGTTGATGTCTTAAACCGATCCTTATATGCAAGAATAAAATTCTTGGGTAGATTAACCGAGTAAATGGGTAAACCTAGCCGTTGGGCTACCGTTGAGTAAATAATGGCTAAAGCGATTGGTCCACCCTTTTTGGTCTCAATTACCAGGTTAATAAAATTATTCTGAGGAGCAAAGAAGTTTGTTGTATTACTCGTAAATCCATGAATATCGAAAAAGATATGGTTTAATATTTTAACTTTCTCAAGGGCTGTGAGGTTTTCGTTCAATTCTAGCCAAACATCTTTCCGTATCTTCTCTATAGATTTTTCAATAGCTGTAAATTGCGTATCAGGGTACTGATAAAGAGAAAGAAAATAAGCCCCTTCGAGCAAATCGGTTGCACCTGCACCACACCACTTTGATAGGTTTTCAATGGTGCCGTTCAGCTGAATGGTATGTATTATCGTCTCAATTCTTCGCTGCGCAAGCTCACTATTCGAGAGTTCCCAGGTTTTTTCAAGAATCGACACCACACCTAAACCATGATTAATGATACTATCCGATACGGCATTAAAAACCTCCTTATCGGGATCATCTAAAAGAGCGATTAGTGCGTTTAGCTCATTGTTCGGCATAGTTCAAGGATAAAGTTATTCGGTAAGCGTCATAAGGGTTTGCTCTATCAAATTCTTAATTGCAGGTTGATAGTCCTTGGTGGCATCTTTCGACACCCTATTGGCAATAATTGTACAAATGGTAACCGAATCATGCCCCATTAACCTCGACAACCCGTTAATTGCAGAACTCTCCATTTCAAAATTGGTGATCCTTCTCCCATTAAAGGAAAATGATTCAATCTTCTCATTCAAATGAGGGTCGGCAAGCGGTAATCGTAAAACACGACCCTGTGGCCCATAGAAACCAGGAGCAGAGATGGTAACCCCTTTTATGGTGTAATTCTCAAAAAGTTTAACTAAGCGTTCCGAAGAGTAAGTAAAATAAGGCTTTGCACATTGAGCATTCCAATTCGTGTGCTTTAAGAACGCTTGCTCCATTTCTAGCTCAGAGACCTTATTACGGTTAGCATAGAAGTTAAGCAAACCATCGAACCCGATGCTAATCTCGGTTAGCACATTGCTAGCCAAAGGAATATCAGGTTGAAGAGAGCCCGATGTGCCCAATCGAACAAAAGTGAGCTTGCGATGAGCATCTTTTACTATTCTTGTCTTTAAATCGATGTTTGCTAAAGCATCCAGTTCATTAATAACTATATCGATATTATCGGTACCAATACCTGTTGATAGTACTGTAACTCGCTTACCATTGAATGCTCCTGTCGTTGACTTAAACTCACGATTTGAAACAGTAAACTCCTTACTGCTAAAAAAATCGGAAACAGTGTCAACCCTGCCGGGGTCTCCAACTAACATTATTGTATCGGAAATCTGCTCAGGTAAAAGATGAAGATGAAAGACGCTTCCATCGGAATTTAATATCAGCTCAGATGGTTCAATTATTCGCATAATTCTATATTTGATATAGAGTGCCAAATTACAAAAAATATAGATATGGTTTGATTTTAGCCACCAGTAAACATATTTAAGACAAAAAATGGAACAATTAACCATTCCGAAGGAATGAAGTGTTCAAGGATATTTCAAAATAGACTATCTTTGCAAAAAAGAAAAATAATGATTCAACGAATACAAACCGTTTACTTATTAGCCTCAGCAATACTAATAAGTGTATTTTATTTCCTCCCTTTTGCATCATTCGTTGTAGAGCACGACATGTCGATGTATCATCTTTCGATCAAAGGGTTAGTCCCTGATACCTTGGGTGCTAAGCCATTATTCCGTGTAATACCTCTAATAATCATTATTTCTATCGTAATATTAACAAGCATAGCTACAATTGCCCTTTTTAAACGCCGAATGCTTCAAATCAGGCTAAGCATTACAAATATTATTTTATTATTAGGGCTACAGGGGTTAATGTTCTATTATATTAGCGTATCAAAGCATCAACTTGGTGCTCATTCAACCTTTAGCGTTATATTTATCTTTCCCTTAATTTCTGCAATATTTATATATCTTGCAATTCGAAGAATTGCTAAAGATGAGGCTCTGGTAAGGTCAATGGATAGGTTAAGATAAATTTCAAACCTATTTACCCCCGATTACTGTCCATTCGTCGTTCATTTATCCTCGCTTATATATTTTTTATTGTAAGAATGTATCCCATTGCTGATTTTTGTTTAAAAAAATCAAGATGAAGGTTCTTGTTCTAAACGGCTTAAATCCAAACCAACCCGAAAGCAACCGATTTAAAGATATAGTTAACAGTTCATTTGGTCTGAATAGCTCCGGTTTCGAAATGGTTGACCTACATACCAAAAAGATTCACAAATGTCGTGGTTGCTTCGATTGTTGGGTTCGAACTCCCGGTGAGTGTTTTGTTAAGGATGATTCGCAGCATATCTGCAATCTTATAATTAACTGCAACTTACTTGTATTCCTTACCCCAATTGTTTATGGTGGTTATTCGAGCTATTTAAAGATAATGCTAGATAGGATAATTCCGCTAATCTCTCCTTTTTTTGTTAAATATAAAGGGGAAATTCATCATAAACCTCGATACAATAAGTATCCTGCATTGCTAGGGTTAGGCATTCAAAGCTACGCTAGTAGCGATGAAGTTAAATCCTTTAAACAAATTATTTATCGTAACTCGTTGAACCTACACAGTCCATTCTTTCATGCTGAAACATTTATGAATACTGATGATGAAGCATCAGTGAAAAATACAATGATTGATATTATTCTCAGAATGGAGGATTTGAACTATGCAGAATAAAACTGCAATACTACTTATCGGTAGCCCAAAACCGTTTAAAAGCAGCTCCGAAAATATTGGAAAACTCTTACTTGGTTACCTAGCAAAAGAGGGGTTTGCTACTGATATTGAACATATTGGAATGGCCATAAGGGAAGGGGCTGTTGATAAGGTAATACATAAGGTTAATAATTCAGACATTACCATTATATCAACGCCCCTTTTTGTTGATTCAATTCCTGCTCCACTGATCAGCTTCCTCGAACTTTACCAAAATGACAAGCAAAAAACTAACAAGAAGCTCATTGGCATAGTCAACTCGGGCTTTCCCGAATCGTTCCAGAATGATACCGCAATTGAAGTTCTACGATTATTTAGTATCCATAACGATTTTTATTGGGCAGGGGGTTTTACTATAGGTTGCGGAGGAGCATTTGGAAGCATGGATTTACATAAATCGAAAATGGTAAAACATATTGCAGAATCGTTTCAAGAAGCAGCAATCTGTCTTTCTAAAGGAGATACTATACTTAAAGAGGTACTAGAAAAAGCATCAAAACCAATCATGTCAACATTCATCTATGTTTTCTTTGGACAACTGGGTTGGTATTTACAATCAATTAAGTACCACAACCAGTTTAATCTCAAAGCAAGACCTTATGCAAAATAATGAACACAGAGATACAAAGAAAAAAAACTCTGTATCCCTGCGTCTGAGTGTTCATTTTAAATTTTCAAAGAATCTATTCGTACTTTAGCACATCCGCAGGATTCCGCTTTGTTGCTTTATAAACCTCGAAGCTGATGGTAATCAATGAGATTACTGTAATAATAATAGGTACAATAAAGAATAGCAAAGGGTTAATCTTGGTATGGTAAGCAAAATTTTGGAGCCATTTATTCAAAGCGTACCATGAGACAAGCCATGCAATTACAGTCGATATAATTATCATTTTAATTGTCTCTGAAGAAAGAATAGTAATGATACTCTTATCCTCGGCACCCAATGATTTTCGAATTGCAATCTCTTTAGTTCTTAACGATGTAGTAAAAGAAACCATACCTAACAAACCTAAGCAAGATATTATTATAGCTAAAATAGAGAATGAAATAAGAATTACCCCTGTTCTCTGCTCATTTTTGTACATCTTTAATAAGCTATCATCAAGGAAATAGTACTCAAATGGGAATTCCGACAATCTCGACCAAATCTCCTTCATTCCATTAATTACATCCTGTTCGCTCCCAGGTTCAATACTTGCAATAACAACCCCTTCAAAATTACCTGGCATAAATGTTAAAGCAACAGGCGCCAAGTTGGAACGGAGAGATTCAATATGAAAATCCTTGACTACCCCTACAATTTGCCAATATCGAGGAGGTTGACCAGGGGACATTAAACGATGCTGCAAAGGCTTATCAAGCTCCAAAGCTTTTACAGTTGCTTGACTTATGACAACAGCATTCGAGTCAGTAGGAATATTTGCATCTAAAAACCTACCCTCTACTAACTCTAAACCTAAAGTTTTTTCAAAACCTGGCGAAATAAACCCTTGTTGTAATGTGTAGGTTGTTCCTGTGTTTGCATCACCCTCCAGAAGAAAAGCATTTAAGCTATAATTTCTTCCAGGAATTGCATTTGTGTTTGCAATGCTTCTTATCCCATTGATTTTGGCCACCTCTTGCTTAAAGGTGTCCATATTCTTTTTAAGACCATCTGAGCGTTTAATTACAATCTTATTCTCTTTTACAAAACCCATATTGTAATTCTGCATATACCTAAGCTGAAGGAATACAACAGCGGTTGCTAATAATATTACAATGCTAACTGTAAATTGAGATATCACAAGAGTGCTTCGCAATAGGCTACTCTTGGCACCTGCTTTCAGTTTTCCTTTAAGCACTGAAATTGGATTAAATGATGCCAAGAAAAATGATGGATAACTACCAGATATTAAACCTATAAATATAGCAAACCCTATCAATGCAGGAACAGTAAACCAAGTTGAGAAATAACCCATAGAAAGTTTAATATCCAAAAGATTATTGAAAGAAGGTAGTGTTAATTCAACTATTAAAAGTGATAGTATTAATGCGATAAAACTTACAAGTATTGATTCAGTTAAGAATTGAGAAATCAACTTGCCTTTGTCGGAACCAACGACCTTCCTTAACCCCACTTCCTTTGCTCTTGTTGCAGACCGAGCAGTTGCGAGGTTCATGAAATTAATGCAAGCTATAAGAAGAATTAGAATTGCAACAACCGAGAAAATATATACATAGAGCATATTCCCATTGGGCTCAAGTTCATATTGCAACTTTGATTTCAAGTGAATATCGGCTAAAGGTTGAATAAAGAAGTTATATGAGTTACCACCCTTTTCAAATTCTTCAATTGAGATGTTTAGAAATTGCTTTATTTGGGGACCAATGTACTTCGTAATAAGAATTCTTAATTTTCTTTCAAATTCTTTTGAATCGGTACCTTCTTTCAGCTTAAGATAGTTGTAGAAATTATTTGACACCCATGCCGGATTATTACTCTGATTAGGATATGAAATAGTTGAACCTAGTAGTTGAAAGTGAAAGTGGCTATTAACAGGTAAATCCTCCATAATGCCAGTAATTTCAAAAAATGTTGAATCATTCTCAACACGAATGCTCTTGCCTATTGGATCATCATTTCCGAAATACTTTTTAGCAGCAGTTTGCGTCATAACCATTGTCCGTGGACGATTAAGAACTTTTTTGGGATCACCTTTTATCAGGTTGAAATTGAAAATATCAAAAAAGGTCGAATCCGCGAATAGAAAATCCTCCTCATTGAATTTCCGATCACCAGAGCCAATTAGCCAATCCCCCATTTTGGTTAATCGTGTGGTTTGCTCTACCTCAGGAAAATCACTCAGCAATGCTTTTGCCATAGGTGCGCACGATACCGCCATATTTATAGGCTCACCTCTAAGTTTTCCTATTACGCCAATTCTATAAATTCTTTCGTAATTCTTATGAAACTTATCATAGCTAAGCTCATTGGAAACATAAAGAATAATAAGTAAAGAACCAGCTATTCCTATAGCTAGTCCAAGTATATTGATAAATGAATAAAACTTGTATTTCAACAAGTTTCTAATTCCAGTTTTCAAATAGTTATCAATTATATCCATAGTATTTTCTATATTAGTTTACGTTTATTCAAATTTAAAAATGATTTTCAAGAGAACAAAAATCACTCAATCAACTAAAATGCCATCTTATCTACCTATTTGATTTACATAGATATAATTAAAAAACATATCTCCTTTTAAAATACTTTTTCGAACAGCTGATGTTCGCTATCGTACGGTTATTATTAGTTGTTAGTTGACAGTTAACAGTTGATGGTATATTTCAACAATCCTTCCATAATACTAGAACAAACTAAACTATCTACTTACATCTAAACTGTATTTCATTGAGAACATCAAGTAAAACGCAACCAACATGGCTCCAAATCCGGCAATAATAAACATAACAGTAGGATTGAATCCATACCAAATTAATCCTGCAATGCTGCTAGCTAAAAGGGCAGCAATACTCTGAAAACTATTGTAAAATCCAATTGCTGTAGCCGTATGTTCCTTTTGGGCTAGGTTGCTAATCCATGCTTTCGAAATACCCTCAGTAGCCGATGCGTAGAACGAGTACAAACCAAACAATATTATTAAATGTATGAGAGTAGTGGCATAACCGAATAGGGTATAAACTAAAGCAAAAACAAGCAACCCAGCAATCATTATCCTTTTCATACCCAACCTATCAGCCAACCAACCAGATGGGTAGGAAAGCAAGGCGTAGAGCAGGTTATAGAATATGTATAAACCGATCATCTGTATATCGCTAAATCCTTGGTGTTTAACCATTAAAAGGAGAAATACATCAGAGCTATTGAAAAGGGCAAAAACAAGCAACCCAATTACAAGATATTTATACTGTGAATTGGAAACTTTCCAGTAGCTGATGAACGAAAAAAAGCCAACCTTTTTATTGTTACTTATTTGCCTTTCAGGCTTTTTCTTCTCTTTAATTAACCAAGTTAGACTTATTGCAATTAAACCAGGTATTACGGCTAAAACGAATAGCCATCGGTATTGTCCGGGGTAAAAGAAAAGAAAAAGAAGTGCCAAGAATGGCCCTATTGCTGCGCCAAGAGTATCCATTCCTCGATGAAAACCAAATACCTTTCCTTTTGTCTCAGGGGTCGATTCATCGCTAAGTAGGGCATCTCTAGCACTATTGCGAACACCCTTGCCTAGGCGGTCGAGGGTACGTGCGAAGAAAATCCAGATAGGATATACAAAAGCAGCCATCATCGGCTTTGAAAGCGCGCTCATGGCATAACCCCAACGGACAAACGGAACCCTCTTCCCTATCCTATCAGATAAATGCCCAAAGTAACCCTTGCTAATACCCGCTGTAGCCTCAGCCAAACCTTCAAGAATACCTATAAGAACTACAGAAAAACCTATCGATTTCAAAAAAATGGGCATAATGGGGTAAAGCATCTCGCTTGCGATGTCGGTAAATAGACTTACAAACGACAGTAATACAATGGCTTTAGTAAGGAATCTTGGCATAATAATCAAGTTGTTAAAAATATATGATAAATTACTAATCAATACATAAAGCGAACCCATTTTACACACAAAGTTATGATTTAACCAGTCTTGAATTACATATTGCCAAATAAATCTTTTTAAAAAATATACACAGTTTCGAATATATTATATATCTTCATGCCTTTACTAAAATTAATATTTTCTATTCAAAAATTATTTAAAATGTTATACTATCGGTATATTTTCATTTCTAAAAGATTTATCCTATTTCTATTATTTAACATTATAATAACCAATGGCTTATTTTGTCAGCAAAATGATGAGATATTAAATTTAGATAGTCTTGATAAGGTTCATGGATTAGACCCATTTCTATATAATGGAATCATATATAAATCATTTTATCCATCGAATGTATTAGGGGATCAATATTTATCTAGCAAGAATTACAAACAAGGTGACGCAACCATTAGAGGGGTCAATTATAAAAATCTTGAACTTAATTTCGACGTTTACAAACAAGAGGTTTTGCTTAAATATTTAAATTCAAATAATGTATATAATATCATAATGCTTTCAAAAACATGGCTTGAAAATTTCACTATTGGCGATAATCAATTTATTCTTTTTAGTACACCAGAAGAATCTAAACGTATCTATCAAGTTCTGGGAAAAGATTCACTCCGTTTGCTTTATTATTATAAAAAGGATTTGAAACTCGAAAGTGTAAGTGGGAGTAAAAATTATGTATTTATACCCAGAAAAGAGCAATACGTATTAATAAACCAGTCTCTTAACAAATACTATAGGAACAAAAGTTTCATACGCATATTTAAGAAGGAGAAGCAAATAATAATCAAGAAATATTTAAGAAGAAATAAAATAAAAGTAAATAATGCTTCATCTCAAATAATGGAAGATCTTATTAATTATTGTAGTAAATTATCTGTAATGTGAAAACAAGTATTTTTCTATTTCTCTTTCTTCTGGGGAAACCAATCAAGGATGATATAATACCATACTTATCTTGTCATGTATTTGAAATCCCATTTTCTGAGTTTTCAAATGAAATATACCGCCAAACAGGTATCATTGTTTTCTATGATGATGCATTAGTTAAGAACATAAAAGTTACACTAGATAACGATAGCATTAGCGTTGAATCTGCTTTAAAAGTAGTTTTAAAAGGATCAGGGATTGAAGTTTCTTCTTGGCATAATAACTTCATTTTACTTTCTGGCGAAAAGCTTATTACAGATTTGCCAGATTTTAAAAAATATATTGAGAAAGAGGACACAACAATTACTTCAACAAAAAGTATTACTAAAACCGAGACTAAATATATTACTGGAAGAAAAGGGAATGCAAACCAAACCGTTAGGGTTGGTACAAATGGTTTAAACAACCCGAATTCAAGCACTAAAATATTAGGGAGAATATTCGAGCAAGAAACAGGGATTCCTATTATAGATGCTACAGTTTTTATTGAAGAAACTGGGAAAGGAGCAATATCAGATAAGGATGGCTATTTTATTCTAGTCATTAACCCTGGTAAGTATAATGCAAAAATTGAAAGTCTTGGTCATGAAAAGAAAAAAATATTTCTGGAAGTACTTTCAGAAGGAGAATGCAAAATTGAACTAAAAAAAGAGGATATTTTAATTGAAGAGGTTGTTGTACGAGGAGATAGACAAACAAATATCAAATCAAAAGATCCTGGTCTTGAAAGGATATCATCAAAAACAGTTAATTCAGTTCCAATGATGATAGGAGAACGAGACATTCTAAAAGTATCCAGTTTGCTACCAGGGATTGTAAGTGTAGGAGAAGGTTCTGCAGGATTGAATGTAAGGGGTGGAAGTTCTGATCAGAATGCATTTTACATTGATAAAGTGCCTATCTACAACACGGCCCATCTTTTCGGGTTTTTTCCAGCTTTTAATTCTGATATTATCAAGGATTTCTCGATTTACAAAGGACATATTCCTGCAAAATACGGAGGAAGGTTATCATCAATTTTCAATATAGTTACTCGTCAAGCAAACCACAAAAGAATTACAGCTCATGGAGGCATCAACCCTATAACAGCTTATATAACAATTGAGGGACCTATAATAAAAGATTCATTAACATTTCTTTTTAGTGCTCGTTCTTCTTATTCCGACTGGATATTATCGAGAATCAAGGATCCTACAATAAGAAATAGCAGTGCTGCATTTAATGATTTCTCAGGATCAATTAGCTATACGCTTAAAAAGTCTCAACTATCTCTATTTATTTACAATAGCAATGACAAATTTCGCCTTTCAGATATTAATCAGTACCAATACTCAAACTTAGGAGGATCTGTAAATCTTCAATATGTTTATAACACGTCCATAAGGAGTGATTTTTCTGTTGTATGCTCGGAATATACTTTTAACACATACGATAACCAAGAAGTATCAACAGCCTACAAGCATAACTACAAGATTGGACACTATGAAATACTAAGCGATTTTACCCATGTAATTAATGACAAAACAACATTTGAATACGGCTCGAGTATTATTCTTTATAAACTTGATAGGGGCTCAGTTCTTCCCTACGGAAAATCGTCTCTAAGAATACCTATAACTCTTGGGAAAGAGCAAGGCATAGAGAGCGCAATATATTTTACTGATAAATACAATATTTTTCCTAGGCTAACTTTGTCTGCAGGTATAAGACAATCAATATTTACTCCCATTGGTCCTAATGCTGTTTACAACTATAACACTGGACTACCAAGAGAAGAAAAGTACATAAAAGATACAATATACTTTAGATCTAACAATCCTATAAAATGGTTTTTCTCACCTGAAATAAGAGCAACAATAAACTTCCAAACAGATAAGAATGGTTCTATTAAGTTAGCATTTAATCAAATGCAACAGAATCTATTTATGCTAAGCAATACTATTGCGTTGGCTCCAAATACCCAATGGAAATTAGCAGACTACCATCTCAAACCATCAAAAAGCACACAAGTTTCATTCGGAGTTTTTCGGAACTTCAAAAAAGCAGGATTAGAAACCTCTGTTGAAGTCTATCTTAAAAAAACAAAAAAATATCCTGAGTTTAAAGATGGGGCTAATTTTCTTGGCAGCAAAGCCGTTGAAACAACTATACTGCAAGGAGATCAAAAAGCTTATGGGATAGAATTTTTCATTAAAAGAAGTATGCGAAAACTTGATGGTTGGTTATCCTATACATATTCTCGATCGATTGTCCAAGTAAATGGAGCTAATTCTTGGAATCAAATAAATGATGGGAATGCTTATCCTTCTAACTATGATATTCCACATGCTTTGAATGCTTTAATTAATTACCATTTCAATCGTCGTTATACATTATCAACGGTTACAACCTATCAATCGGGAAGACCTATTACTTACCCTCAAGCGTTGTACTATGTAAATGGGGTGCAATATGTAGATTATTCTGAACGGAATAGATATAACATCCCTGACTATTTCAGGTTGGATATTTCATTTACAATTGAAGGCAATCTCAAAAAAAACAAACTAATCCACAGTTCTTTTATGATTGGTGTTTACAACCTAACCGGACGAAAAAACCCATACTCAATATATTTTAAGTCAGATAAGGGATTATTGAAATGTTATAAGTATTCCGTTATTGGAGTTCCATTATTTACTGTTACATGGCTTTTTAAACTTGGTAATTATGCATCTGATTAGATACTTCCTCTTTTTTAGCATTCTGATATCAGCATTTTCATCCTGTATAGAACCCTATTCCCTGGATATAGGGGATCAAGCCAATGAGAAATATGTTGTTTTTGGTCAAATAACCGATCAGGAAGGCTATCAAACAGTTCTCATTTCCAAAACATCTTCT
>Ga0105099_10000058_pt1 | contig 71509 bp, 43 predicted proteins | sample PPLLak3cmMay2015_2_FD_79138 | JGI IMG/M metagenome (GOLD analysis project Ga0105099, IMG submission 79138) | Freshwater sediment microbial communities from Prairie Pothole Lake near Jamestown, North Dakota, USA - PPLs Lake P8 Core (1) Depth... | ecosystem: Environmental > Aquatic > Freshwater >... | reverse complement strand
CTACGGAGCAATGGATGCGAACGCACGCTGGCTGATGTTGAGGCAGAGTATATCCGCCATGTTCTTATCAAGGTAAACGGCAATAAAACCCGCGCTTCCGAGATACTCCAGATAGATAGAAAAACCCTGCGTGAGAAGTTAAAAAAACACAAGCTGAACGCGTGACATACAGATTCGGTTTCCGGTATTTGCCGGGGAGAAATTACCCACCGGTTCAAAATTACCCGCCTTGAATGATATTTATATTAAAATCTATTATATCAATAGTAACTGTTTGTGTCGCACTTTCCTTTGTTTTACAAGGGTTTATCGTTGATTGAAGCACTCCGGTTCTATTACTGCAAAAAACGGCACACTCCTTGCAATAAGTAACTTTTTTACTTTTAAAGGATTGAATTACAAGAATGCTGTTAACAATAGCGTTTCCGGCATTTTTGTGCTTTTACATAAAAATTCAATCTTAAATTCAGTTGAGCTGGAGTTAATGCAAGTATACTTAACAGAGAGGTGGAATCGATGAGCAGTCAGTATATCTCCGAATTGATGGAAAAGTACAATACAAGATTCGGGGGTCTTATCTCTATTCTTGAGGAGATTCAGAATAAATACGGATATCTGCCAGAAGGATTACTGCGTGAAGTAGCAGAGAAAACCGGCAAGTCGCTCGTGGATATATTTGGTATAGCTACTTTCTATAAAGCCTTCAGGTTGAAACCGCGGGGCGATCACCTGATAACGGTGTGTTCCGGGACCGCCTGCCATGTGCATGGTTCGCCGGCGATTGTGGAGGAATTTAAAAAAAAACTTGGCCTCCAGGTCGGCGAGACGACCCCCGACAAGAAATTCACTCTTGAAACCGTTAATTGCCTGGGCTCCTGCGCGTTGGGTCCGATCGTCGTGATCGACGGCTACTATTTTTCGCGGGTAACCAAATCCATGGTTGCTGAATTAATAAAGAGAGCCGCAGAAGGCCTCGATAAGGTTGATATCTATAATGATAAAAGGATTTTTCCACTTGAAGTAAAATGTCCAGACTGCAACCACAGCCTGATGGATTCTGAATATAAAATTGACGGTCTTCCTTCGATACGGGTCACACTTTCACATGGTCAGATTCATGGTGCGATCAGGCTTTCATGCCTTTACGGAAGCCATACGATTCATCAGGAGTTTGAAATCCCGGCAGGCGTGGTGGTTCACATTTTCTGCCCCCATTGCCACACGGAGCTCACCAGCGCGTCATTGTGCCCCGAATGCGAAGCGCCGATGTTTTCAATGATTGTGCGCGGAGGCGGCGTCGTGCAGGTTTGCTCGCGACGGAATTGCAAGGGGCATATGCTCGAAATGGAAATGGCGACAATATAGAAGGACCGGAAAAAACCGCCGGACCAGTATGCGGGGATACCCGGAGAGAAGAGAGGCTTTAACACCAGCCGGCGATGGTTTGAAACAAAGAACATACATGGAGGAGGAAGATACATAGACATGGAAAAAATCAAATCAATTAACAATTTTAATGCTTTACAGAAAAAGTTGAAGCAGGATGCCGACACGACAATTCCGACGATCGTCGTATCGGCGGGAACATGCGGCCAGGCAAGCGGGGCGAACGGGCTGATACGGATCCTGAAGCGTGAGATTGTTTCACAGGGGCTGTCGGATAAGATTCATCTGCGTATCACCGGCTGCCACGGCCTGTGCGAAATGGAGCCTTCGCTGCTTGTCGAACCCGGCAACATTTTTTACCGGAAAGTGGCCATGACCGATATTCCGCGGATCATCGAGGCCACTTTGAAGAAGGAGATAGTGGAAGAACTGCTTTTCAGGGACTCGGAGACCAATCTGCCGATTGCGAAGCAGGAGGATATGCCTTTTTTTAAGGGACAGACACGATTGCTGCTTTCGCGGAATGAAAAGATAGATCCGATCCGCATACATCAGTATATTCAGAACGGCGGCTACGCATCTCTTTGCAAGGTGCTGGCGCAGGGAAAACCCGAAGCGGTTCTGGAAGATGTAAAACGGTCAAAGCTGCGCGGACGGGGCGGAGCAGGTTTTTTTACCGGGATGAAGTGGGAGATGCTGGCGAAACAACCCACCAAAGGGTATAAAATCCTCGTGTGCAACGCCGACGAGGGTGATCCGGGAGCTTACATGGATCGCAGCCTTCTTGAAGGCAATCCGCACAGCATCCTGGAAGGCATGATAATCGGGGCGTATGCGACCGGTGCGAAACGCGGCATACTCTACATCCGGGATGAATACCCGCTTGCCATAAAACACGTCACGATCGCCATACGCCAGGCAACGGAGCTTGGCCTGCTGGGTGACGGAATTCTGGGAACGGATTTTTCCTTTCATCTCGAAATAGTGCGGGGTGCGGGAGCCTTTGTGTGCGGAGAGGAAACCGCATTGATGCGTTCGATAGAAGGAAGCATGGGTGAACCGCGCCAGCGCCCGCCCTTCCCCATTCAAAAAGGAATTCATGGCAACCCTACGGCGATAAACAACGTGGAAACCTGGGCGAATATACCCGTTATCTTCGAAATGGGAGCCGACAAATTCGTTACAATAGGCACGCCCAACAATTCGGGAACGAAAATCTTCAGCCTTGTCGGCAAGGTTAAATATACCGGCCTTGTTGAAGTCCCTATGGGAACCACGATAAATACCATCCTGTATGACATCGGTGGCGGACCCAAAGGGAGCGCTAAAATCAAGGCGGTACAGACGGGAGGCCCTTCGGGCGGGAGCATCCCGAAAAAGCTGTTTAATCTGCAGATAGACTACGACAGCCTCGCCAAAGCCGGATCCATCATGGGCTCCGGCGGCATGATCGTCATGGACGAAAACACCTGTATGATCGATATCGCAAAATATTACATGGCCTTTTTGAAAGCGGAGTCCTGCGGCAAATGTTTTACGTGCCGGAAAGGCACTCAGCGCATGTATGAAATCGTCGACGATATCTCGCGTGGAAAAGGTTCGATGGAGCAGCTCGCCCTGCTCGAGGAGCTTGCCATTGTCGTCAAGGATACCACCATGTGCGGCCTGGGCAATACCGCCGCCAATCCGATCCTTTCGACAATCCGTTATTTCCGCGATGAATACGAAGACCACATCCTGCGTAACTATTGCCGCGCGGGCGTATGCAAGGAGATTGTCGGAACGCCCTGCCAGAACGCCTGTCCCATCGGCACGGAAGTATGGCGCTATGTCGCTCATATCCAGCGTGGCGAATACGAGGACGCTTATGCGGCTATCAGCAGGACGAATCCGTTTCCATCAATATGTGCGCGGGTATGTCACCATCCGTGCGAATCAAAATGCAGGCTGGGAACAACCGGGAGCGACCCTGTTGCCATACGCACCCTGAAACGATTCGTTGTTGATACCGTCGATCAGGATACCATGATCAAAATCTCTGCGGGAAAAAGTCTCGATACCTCCAAAAAAGTTGCCGTTATCGGTGCAGGACCTGCGGGTTTGAGCGCTGCATACAACCTTGCGAGAAACGGCTATCCCACAACCGTTTTTGAAGCCGAGCAACAGGCGGGAGGCATGCTTATCTGCAGTATACCGGCCTTCAGGCTTCCCCGCGATGTGGTTAAAAAGGAGATCGACCGGATACTGAGTGTCGGTGTTACCTTGAAAACCGGCGTGCGGCCAAACGTGGAAGAACTGCTTAAACAGGGCTATGATGCAGTGTTCATCGCCGTCGGCGCTCATAAGAGCAAAAGGCTCGAAATCAAAGGGGAAAACACCGACGGCGTGCTTCATGCCATGAGCTTCCTGAAAGGATACAATCTGCGCGGGGATAAACCGGCAAAGGGCAGGGTCGGTGTCATCGGCGGCGGTAATGCGGCGATCGACGCGGCGCGTACCGCTATACGGTTTGAACAGGTCACGGATGTCACCCTGTTTTACCGTAGAACGGAAAAGGAAATGACGGCCTATGCGGAGGAAATCGAAGCGGCAAAAGAGGAAGGTATAAAAATAGTAACGCTGGTGACGCCGGTCGAGATACTCGCCCGAAACAACGTCGTCAGCGGGCTGAAATGCTGTATGAACGCTCTGGGCGAGTATGACGATTTCGGCCGAAGGCAGCCGGTTATGATGGAAGGTGAAGAAAAAGTATTCGATCTGGACACCTTGATTATCGCGATCAGCGAACAACACGAGACGGAGTCGCTGTCTGCGGAAAAGAAGCTCGTTGTAGGAAAAACAGGCGCCATAAAAGCTGACCCGGATACGTATGAAACCGGCATGCCGGGTGTGTTTGCCGGCGGAGATGCAGTGAGTGGACCGGCGTCGGTCGTTGAAGCGATCGCAGCCGGATTGAAAGCTGCTGAATCGATACAGCGCTACTTGCAGGGTGAGGCACTCAGACGGGAACCGGCCATATCCCTGCCGCGTGATTATGTCGAACGGATCGGCTCATCCGAACCGGAAAAAGAGGCGATACCAAGAGCTTCCATACCATTAATTCCAGTGAAAAAACGAAAGAAATCTTTTCATGAAGTTGAAAAAGCATTTTCAGAAATTGAGGCCCGTAAGGAAGCATGCAGATGTCTTCGCTGCGATCTTGAATTTCTTCAGACGGACACCGCCGAATGCGTTGCACAAGGAGGTAAAAAATGATTTCACTCACTATCAATGGTTTATCCGTCAGCGTAGAAAAGGGGACAACGATTCTGGAGGCTGCCCAGTTTTTAGGGTTTCCCATACCGACACTGTGTCACATGGAGGGTCTCTCTTCGTATGGCGCGTGCCGTTTGTGTGTGGTCGAGATCGGCGAAGGCCCGCGGGCAAAACTGGTGACGTCCTGCACCTACCCGGCGGAAGAAGGACTGAAAGTCAGAACCGCGTCGGAGCGGGTTGTCAAGGCGCGAAAAATGGTTCTTGAATTGCTGCTTGCGACCTGCCCGCAGTCCAAGGTCATTCAGGATCTGGCCTCGAAATTCGAGGTCCGGCAGCAGCGCTTCAAACAGGAGCACGACGATTGCATCTTATGCGGCCTGTGCGAGCGCATGTGCAAGGAACAGATGATGGCAAACGCCATAGGTTTCAGCGGGCGTGGCGAGAAACGCAGCCTGGGTACTCCCTTCAACATGAAGTCGGAGCAGTGCCGCTTGTGCGGCGGCTGTATCTATGTGTGCCCGGCCTGCACGCTCCGTTGTACGTATACCGAACCCGACAAGGCGATATGCGGCGGATGCGCGAACATCAGTCCGCCCTGCCTCGAAAACGAGAAATTCGACGATATGATGTGCTACATGAACCCGTGTGTGGCGTGTGAAATAAAGAAATAAATAATCGTAGTGAAATGTATATAAAACAGGAGGAATAAGACAATGTCGTTTACAAGAGTAAATTCATCGGCGGCGACCCTGACAAAGAACAGAACAGAGGGCTCAATAACTTCGAATTCCGGCATGTGCGTCACGTGCGTTGACGGATGTATCGGCATGTGCGAAATCGGAAAATCGGCGTACCGCGGGCATGAGGTCATCTATCCCCAGCCCTTCGGCGTCATAACGACCGCAGGAGAGAAGGTTTACCCGGTCGACTATTCACATTTTTCAATCATGGGCACCGCGGTCGGGGCGCATGGGATCGAGGAAGACAGCGACAAGGCTATTTTTCCCAACGTCGACCTGAACGTTGTGTTCGGACACGACAACGGCATAAAATTCAAATATCCGTGGCTCATTTCCGGTATCGGCTCGACCGATATTGCAAAGAACAACTGGGAAGGCCTGGCAATCGGCTCGGCGCTGGCGGGTACGGGTCTGACTATCGGCGAAAATGTTGTGGGTATGGACGTGCAGGCGGAAATTAAAAACGGTAAGACATTGGATACAACAGATCTGAAGAGGAGAGTAAAGCTTTTCAAGGATTATCAGCAGGGCGGTTGCGGTGCGATTATCGTGCAGGCAAACGTGGAAGACACAAGACTCGCCATTCAGGAATACGCCATCCAGAAGCTCGGCGTCGAGTGCGTGGAGTTGAAATGGGGACAGGGCGCCAAGGATATCGGAGGCGAGGTAAAAATACGCGACCTGAAAAAAGCGCAACTGCTCCACGATCGTGGTTACATCGTTCTTCCCAATCCGACGTTGCCCAATGTCATCGCGGCGTTTGAAAAAGGGGCTTTTAAGGAATTCGAGCGTCACTCCCGCGTGGGCATGGTGACCGAAGAGGGATTCGCAAAAAGGGTTGAAGAGCTGCGCAAAGCGGGTGCAAAGTACGTGTTCCTGAAAACAGGCGCATACCGGCCTGCGGATCTGGCCAGAGCGCTGGCCTTTTCGTCGAAGTATAAAATTGACCTGCTGACCGTTGATGCTGCAGGCGGCGGAACCGGCATGAGTCCGTGGCGCATGATGAATGAATGGGGAATTCCGCCGGTTGAGCTTCATTCAATGCTCTATTTTTATGCAAAAAAGCTTGCCGATAAGCGCAAATACCTGCCGGCACTGGCTGTCAACGGAGGTTTTACCTTTGAGGATCAGATTTTTAAGGGGCTGGCCATGGGCGCTCCCTTTGTTAAACTTATCGGGATGGCCCGGGCTCCGATTGCGGCCGCAATGGTCGGAAAAACCATCGGAAGAACCATCAACGAGAATCAGTTGCCGGTGTATATCGAGAGATTCGGCAATTCAAAGGACGAAATATTCGTAACCGCCGCCGAGTTGCGCAGACATCTGGGCAACGATGAGTTTGAAAAAATACCGACCGGTGCGCTTGGTTTATATACCTACTATGAACGGCTTGGACAAGGACTGCGCCAGATCATGGCGGGAGCAAGGAAATTCGGACTGAAGCATATAACCCGTGATGACCTGGTATCGCTGACGCCTGAAGCTTCAAAAATCAGCGGTATCAAGTACGTTATGGATTCGGATAAAGAGGAAGTGGAAGAATTGTTGAATTTCTGATCAGGATTATCCTTCAATCGCCTGCTGCCAGGGACCGGCCATAGCATTCTGACGAACAGGATCTGTACAAGTATCCATATCCGGAATATGGATACTTTTTTTTCCCCGCTACATACGTATAATAGAGGAACCGGTTTGAAATTATTTTAAGAGTAAGGAGCCGGGGTGTGCCTGCCGATTGCCGGACAGGTGGCGAAAAAACCGGCGGTGGCCGTCACAGCTCCTCTGTAACCCGATCGGGAATACTCCATAAAAGGAAACCGTCATGATTCCATACCGCAAAGAGATGTCCACCGATAAGTATTATTTTCCGGAAACGCCGTTCAAGGATCTGATGCAGCGGCGCATCACCGAGGTTCTGCTGGTATGCAGCAAATACGACCAGTATGCCCTCGAAGAGGACGGCCGCATCGACGACCATATTTTTCAGGAATATGTTTCTCTGAATCTCCGCTACCCGCCCCGTTTCACGCATGCGTCCAATCCGGAGGAAGCCATGAACCTGCTGGGTTCCGCAAAATTCGGACTGGTGATAGCCATGCTCAATTACGGCGGCGGTGAAACATTTTCCCTTGCAAGAAAAATAAAGGAGAAATACCCGGCGCTCCCGGTTGTCGTGCTGACCTATTTTTCGCGGGAGCTTTCTCTGAATCTGGAGAGCGAGGATTTAAGCAGCATTGATTTTCTTTTCGCATGGCTCGGTGACCCCAGCCTGCTTCTGGCTATTATCAAACTTCTGGAAGACCGCATGAATGTGGAGTATGACGTAAAACGATGCGGCGTTCAAACCATCATTCTGGTGGAGGACTCCTTCCGGTACTATTCCAGTTATCTGCCGACGATCTATAAGGCGTTGTATAACCAGGCGCGGTCTCTGATGACCGAAGGCTTGAACGAGCACCAGCAGAACATCAGAATGCGCGGGAGGCCTAAAATACTTTTGGCAAATACGTTTGAAGAAGCCGTACTCCTGTATGAAAAATATAAACATAACCTGCTGGGCGTTATTTCCGATATTTCATACAAACGGGAAGGCGTGGCCGATCCGGAAGCAGGGTTGAGGCTTTGCAGTAAAATCCGCGAAGAAAACAGAGAACTTCCCATATTATTGCAATCGTCACAAAACGATCATGGAGTCAAGGCCGGGCTGCTGGGCGCCGGTTTTATTCACAAGCACTCAAAAGCCCTTGGCAAGGAACTCGAGGAGTATATTAAAGAGTATTTCGGCTTTGGTGATTTTGTCTTCCGCAGCCCGCATACCGGCCAGGAAATCGACCGGGCGCTGAATCTGCGGGACCTGCAGTATAAAATCATGGAAATTCCCGACGACGTTTTTACCTACCACAGCGTCAATAATCATTTTTCGAAATGGTTGAAAGCACGCGCCCTCTACACGCTCGCCGACCTGTTCCTGGAAAAGAACATTGGGGATTTTGAAAGCGTCGGCGGATTGAAACAATACATATTCGATACGATTAAAAACTTCAGGATGTACAGCGGGCGGGGCACCATCGCAAGTTTTGAAAAGAAGATATTTGACGAGTCGACCGTGTTTACCAGGATCGGAGACGGCCAGCTGGGAGGCAAGGGACGCGGTCTTGCGTTTATCAATCACGTGCTTAAAAGCAACCGGATAACCTATAAATTTGAAAATACCCTCGTTCAGATTCCTAAAACCATGGTGCTGGCCACCGATATTTTTGAGAATTTCATGGATGCCAACAACCTGTATCCGACGGGATTTTCCGATCTGCCGGACGAAGAAATCCTGAACCGGTTTCTGTCCGCGCGCCTGCCGGAAGTGCTCGACGAGGATCTGTATTCCATTCTTTCGGTGCTTAAAACCCCTCTGGCGGTCAGATCGTCAAGCCTTCTGGAAGACTCTCATTTTCAACCGTTCGCGGGCGTATATAACACCTATATGATTCCGAATAACAACCCCGATATAGAAATTCGGTTCAGGGAGCTTTCATTGGCCATCAAAGCCGTGTATGCTTCAACATACTACAAGTCCAGCAAGGATTACATGCAATACACCCAGAACGTGATTGATGAAGAAAAAATGGCGATCGTCCTGCAGGAGGTAACCGGTAATCTCTATTCCCCGCACGAAAACGGCGGTCGATTCTATCCTTCCGTTTCCGGCGTCGCCAGATCCCTGAATTTTTATCCCTTGGAGAACGAAAAAGCTTCGGACGGCATCGTCAATATCGCATTGGGCCTGGGTAAAACCGTTGTGGAAGGAGAAATGTCCTTACGCTTTTGTCCGACAAACGCGAAGAAAATCATGCAGCTTGCGAATATTGATACGGTCTTGAAAAATACGCAGAATCAATTCTATGCGGTGAATATGCAGTTGAACTCTTTTCACCCGGCCACGAATGATATCTACTGCCTGCTGAGGCTGGCCATGCCGGATGCGGAAAAGGACGGCTCCCTTAAATACCTGGCATCAACATACGATCGTGAAAATGATGTGTTGCGCGACGATAGTGATTGCCCCGGCAGAAAGGTTTTAACCTTTGCGGGAATACTCAAATACACTATGTTTCCGTTGGCGGATATCATAAAAACATTATTGGAAATCGGCAGCAGGGAAATGGGATTGCCGATTGAAATAGAATTCGCCGTTAATCTGGACCGCCCGAAAAATGAACCCAATATGTTTAAAGTGCTGCAGATCCGGCCGATTGTCCAAGGCATGGAATCGGAAAATATCGATATTGATCAGATAGAACGCACCGGAACCATCATTTATGCGAAAACCGCACTGGGAAATGGAACCTATACCGGTCTGAACGATATCATATACATCAGACCGGAACATTTCAACCCTGCGGATACGCAACGTATCGCTGAGTATCTGGCCGGGGTTAATGAACGGATGGTCAAAGAAAACAGAAGTTATGTTTTAATCGGCCCGGGACGCTGGGGATCCACCGATCCCTGGCTGGGGATTCCGGTTCGCTGGTCCCAGATTTCCAACGCACGGGTTATTGTTGAAGCTGGTATGAATAATTTCCACATCGACCCAAGCCAGGGTTCGCACTTTTTTCAGAATGTAACATCGTTCAGAATTGCCTATTTGACGATCAATCCGTATATCGGCGATGGCGAATACGCGGTTGCACTGCTCAACGAGCAGCCCGCTGTGTATGAAAACGGCCTCATTCGTCATATCCGGTTCGATCAGGAGCTGATGGTAAAGGTCAATGGAAGAACCGGCAAAGCCATTATCCGCAGACAATGATAGCAATATAAAAAGAGGGGAAACAAGGCAACCTCCGTTTCCCCTCTTTTTATATAATTCAGGTGCTTAAAAACCCATATCCAGCATTGCATCAGCAACCTTCTTGAAACCCGCGATGTTTGAACCTTTTACGTAGTTGATGTAGCCGTCTTTTTCGGTGCCGTATTTCACGCCGGCTTCGTGAATAGCAATCATGATGGATTTAAGTTTGCTGTCAATTTCTTCTTTAGACCAGCCGAGCTTCATGCTGTTCTGGCTCATCTCCAGTCCGGAAGTGGCAACGCCGCCTGCATTTGCCGCCTTTCCAGGCGCGAACATTATTTTTGCTTTGAGGAACGCGGTAATAGCTTCCGGCTTACAGCCCATGTTGGATGTTTCGACGACATATTTGCAGCCGTTGGTGATGAGCAGCTTTGCATCCTCGCCACTGAGTTCATTCTGGATAGCGCAGGGGAAAGCCATGTCGCATTTGACTTCCCAGGGCTTTTTACCGGCAACGAACTTTGCGCCGAATTTTTCCGCATACGGGGCAACGATGTCATTGTTGGAGGAGCGTAATTCCAGCATATAATTCCATTTTTCTTCGGTATTGACCCCTTTTTCATCATACACGTAGCCATCGGGACCAGACAGGGTTACGACTTTTGCGCCAAGTTGCGACGCCTTGATGGCTGCGCCCCAGGTGACATTCCCAAACCCGGATAAAGTCACGACTTTTCCCTTCATGCTGTCTTTTTGAGCCTTAAGCATCTCATCAGCATAGTATACGGCGCCGAACCCGGTCGCCTCCGGCCGGATAAGGGAGCCTCCCCAGTTGAGGCCTTTGCCGGTCAGCACGCCGCTATGTTCTGATGTCATTCGTTTCCATTGGCCGTACAAAAAACCTATCTCTCTTCCGCCGACGCCGATATCTCCTGCCGGAACGTCGATCTCCGGGCCGACATACCTGGCAAGTTCGGACATGAACGATTTGCAGAATCTCCTGATCTCAGCGTCGGATTTGCCCTTTGGATTGAAGTCGGAGCCGCCTTTGCCGCCACCCATGGGCAATGTTGTAAGGGAATTCTTAAACATCTGCTCGAAACCAAGGAACTTCAGCGTTCCGAGCGTAACACTGGGGTGAAATCTCAAGCCACCTTTATAGGGACCGATGGCGTTGTTGAACTGTACGCGATATCCCTTATTTACCTGTAAGGTACCGTTGTCGTCTTCCCACTCGACTCTGAACGAAATCGTTCTGTCCGGTTCGGTTATTCTATCGAGAATTCGTGCTTTCAGGTATGCGGGGGTATCGTTAACTAAATCAATAACTGTTTCGATGACTTCTTTCGCAGCCTGAATAAATTCGGGTTGAGCGGGATTTTTTCTTTCAAGTTCCACCATGAACTTTCCGAGATCATATTTTTGTGTCATAAAGGCCTCCTGAAAAGATAAAGAAAACACCTCTGAATTATACTAAAATAATGATATTTTCGTGAGGGGTCGGCATACCGGAAAACAGCTATTTTAATTGTTTTTAAACGGCAGTTGTGCCGTGTTACTAGTAAAACATTTAAAAGGAAATCAAGAAAATACCCTTTTTAATGAAAAAAAGTCAAATTTGAAATGTAGTGTACCTGTTTTTTGATGTGTTTCATACGTCGCTTGGCCGTGCAGGCACTTGTTATTACAGGCATTGTCAGGTTTTGACGGAGATAACCGCAGTATAAGTATTTGTAATGTCAGCTGCCGTATCTTTAATTAATTATATACGCCAGAAGTATCTCGTATACATGCCGCTCTCAATTGATGGTAGTATGGAAGTTTCTATCTCCCCATCTTCATCATTTCATTAATAATCCACCCTCCGGTACAGAGATCGAAGCATTTTTCACAGCTGGCGCATTCGTTGGCATAGCCGGGGATAAAATCGACCTTTCTCTCTATGCCCCGGTTTTTAAAATAGACGATGTTTGATTTGTTTATTTCTGAACAGTATCGCACGCACAGGCCGCAGAGGTTACAATCTTCCTGTTGCAGCCTGAAACGGGACTTTGTTACGCCATACTCCTTCGCGAACTGTTGTGATGTCGGCCAGAGCAGTTCGATAAGAATCCGCCGCATTTTTACTATTGTATCCGTTTTTGTCTGAACGATAAGACCTTCCTCTGCCGGATACACACACGAAGCCACCAGCTTTTTTTTTGCGCCTCGGGTAATTTCTACCATGCAGAGGCGGCAGACCCCATGCGGTTTCAGTTTGTTGCTGTAACAGAGGGTGGGGATATGTATAGCCTTTATTTTTTTTGAGGCTTCAAGAATCGTTTCTCCCTGTTTGCAGGTGACGGCATATCCATCAATGGTTAACGTAATCTCTTTCATACTCTTCTCCTTCCGCGTTTTCCCCCGAATAATGATCGGCAGCCATCATACCAGGACAGGTGCGGTGACGGTTATATTTCCCGTGCCCTGTATGTATGACGGCATGCCATGACGAGCGCCTCATTAATGCACCTGGACCCGCTACTGCCAGCAGCCGGTTTTTTAGGATATTGTCCTTGACTGGCGGTTATATCCCGGTACTGATTGTATTTGTGGCATGCTGTATTCTCTCTTGTGGTCCCGAAGGCTTCAAAAATCATTTTCCTTATTTATTGACAATCCATCCTCCGCCGCAAAGGGTGTAGCACTCCTCGCAATACACGCAGTCGGCGGATTTACCGGGCAGCACGGCAACTTCCCGGTCAATGCCCCTGCCTTTGAAATAGGCGACCTTGTTTTTCTTTATCTCCGCGCAATACCGCACGCACAGCCCGCACATGTTGCAGGAGGGGTGTTCCGCCGAAAACCGTGATTTTACGATTCCATACTCTTTTGCCAGGTCCTGAGCCAGGGGCCAGAGCAGCTCGATGAGCAGCTTCCTCATTTTTATCACGGATGCCGATTTCGTATCGACGGTAAGGCCGTTTTGCGCCGGATAGGCGCAGGATGCGACCATTCTTGTGCGTTTGCCGTTATTGACCTCAACCATGCATAAACGGCAAGCGCCATATGGCTTGAGTTTTTCATTGTAACACAGCCGGGGAATATTGATTCCGGCGTTGAGCGCGGCTTCAAGAATTGTTTTACCTTCCTCGGTTGTGATTTTTTTATCATCTATAGTCATCACTATTTTTTCCATGATCGATATTCTCCTGGTGTATTTCAGCATTCCTGAAGCACCGGTTTAACGTGGATTTTTTTAATTGCGTTAAATTTTGCCGGACAGGCCGCGATACAGGCGCCGCATTTTATGCATTTTTCCTGGATAATCTCGGCGACCTGTTTTTTCTCCCATTTGATCGCATCGGCCGGGCAGGTTTTGAAGCAGGCCCCGCAGGCCTTGCATTTCTTCGTATCCACTTCATAGCAGAAGAGGTTTTTACATACACCCGCAGGACACCGCTTGTCCTGAATATGCGCCTCAAATTCCGCTCTGAAATACTTAAGTGCGCTCGTTACGGGATTGGCTGCCGATTGCCCAAGCGCGCAAAGGGATGTTTTTGTCAATAATTCACACAACTCCTCCAATAATTCAATATCACCCTCATTGCCGTTTCCTTCCGTAATATTGGTGAGTATTTTCAGCATCTGACGCAAACCCTCTCTGCAGGGCAGACATTTGCCGCACGACTCGTGGGCAAGAAAATTGATATAATACCGTGCGGTATCGACGATGCAGGTGTCTTCATCCATAACAATCAGGCCGCCGGAACCCATCATGGAGCCGGCTTCGGTCAACGCGTCGAAATCGACGGGAAGGTTGAGCAGTTTTTCCGGCAATACGCCGCCGGACGGCCCGCCGGTCTGAACGGCCTTGAATTTTTTGGCCTTGGGGATACCGCCCCCGATGTCATAGATGATTTTTTTCAGGGATATGCCCATCGGGACCTCGACCAGTCCGGTATTATTCACTTTGCCGACAAGAGAGAATATCTTGGTTCCCTTGCTATGTGCGGTTCCCATGCTTCTGAACCATTCCACGCCCTTGTTGACTATGTGCGGCACATTGGCCCAGGTTTCGACATTATTAAGACAGGACGGTCTTTCCCAGAGACCTTTTACGGAGGTATGTATGTATTTGGGTCTTGGTTCGCCCACATGCCCTTCGATGGCATTCATGAGCGCGCTCGATTCCCCGGAAACAAACGCCCCGGCCCCCCGGTGGATAATAACGTCAAAACTGAAGTCGGTGCCGAGTATATTCTTGCCGAGAAATCCGTAGTCTCTGGCCTGCTGTATGGCCTTTTCGGTGTTTTTCAATGCAAGAGGATATTCCTGGCGGATGTAGATATATCCCTCCTGCGCGCCGATTGCGTACCCGCCGATAATAAGGCCTTCCAGAACGCCATGGGGATTGCCTTCCATAAGGCTTCTGTCCATATAGGCGCCCGGATCGCCTTCGTCGGCGTTGACTATGACGTATTTCACGTCTCCCGGTGCGTTCCGCGTCGTTTCCCACTTCGCTCCGGTCGGAAACCCGCCGCCGCCCCGACCCCGTAAATGCGCATCTTTTATTGTTTTGACGATGTCGTCGGGTTTTGAGTACAATAATGCTTTTACCAGCGCTGAATAGCCGTCTACGGCGATATAATCGCTGATCGATGTCGGGTTGACAAGAACATTCTGTTCAAGCAATACCCTTTTCTGGTGTTTATAAAAAGGAATATCGTTGAGATTGGCAAGGCGTTGATGGGTATTGGGATCTTCGTAAACCAGGCGTTCGATGATCTGGTTTTCCAGGATGGTTTTTGCAACAATTTCCGCTATATCAGGCTCGCCGACTTTAAGATAACAGATGTTCGAGGGAGCAATAACCACAACCGGCCCCCGCTCGCAAAAACCGTGACACCCGGTTTCACGCACGGCGACTCTCCCGAGCAGATTGTATTTTTCAAGCTCTTTGGTGAATGCCAGCGCGAGGTCCTTTGATCCGCAGGCAATGCAACCGGTGCCTGAACAGATGGTAATGGAGATTGCCTTTGACCTCGATTTCTGAATAAGCTCTTTCCTGAGGGTGGATAATTCCAGTGGTGACATTATTTTTGCCATGATAGTTCCTCCTGAGTTGCGTAAGATTTGAAAATTTCTTTCATTTCATCCAGCGAAGGATCGCTGTAATAGGTTTCATCGATCTTCAGTACCGGCGCTAAAGCGCAGCATCCGAGGCAATGAACCGTATTCAACGTGAACGTCTGTGTTGTATCGGTTTGACCGGGTTTTATTCCCAGCACGGCGGAAACTTTCGTTAAAAGCTCAGGTGCGCCCCGTACATGGCATGCGGTACCCAGGCATACCTGAATGGTGTGTCTGCCCTGCGGTTCCAGGCTGAACGCCTCGTAGAAATTCGTTATGGTCATTATGTCAGCCAGAGGAATATCAAGACGGGCTGCGACCCATTTTAATACGTACCGGGGAAGCCAGCGCAGGGTTGCCTGAATTTCCAGTAGGATCTGAATGAGCATGTTTTTCTGGAAGTTATGCCTGTCGACAATTTCGTCCACTATCCGCAACTCCTGTACAACATCAAGAATCGCCTTTTCTTCCTTTTTAACTTGACCAAGCATCTGCGCATGATATTTTGCTTCGGTTTCAAGATATTTTAACTCATCAAGGAAGTTTTGCCTTGGCAGATCGACCGAATAGCTTTCGCTCAATACGGTCAGGCCTCGCAGAAGCACTTCGTGCTTGTCCAGCTTCGGCGCTTTCTCGCGTTCATCGCCAATTTGCTGTTCCTTGCGCAGCTCGCTTAATTTTATTCCGCGCCGTACCGATTCCAGCAATTTGTCTGGTCCGAACGGTTTTGTGATAAAATCGAACGCGCCTATTTTCATCGATTCCACGGCAGAGTCGATCGTGCCATATCCGGTTATTATGATAGGTACAACCGTAGCGTCTATTTTTGGTATTCTGGAAATGACCTCCGTTCCGGGAATTCCGGGCATTTTTAGATCGACAAGTACTACATACGGATGCGCCGTTTCAATCAATTTCAGGCCGTCCTCGCCATTTCGTGCAAACGCGGCCCGGTATCCTACCGCCTCAAGCGTCTGTTTGCAGCCTTCGCACATGGACTCCTCGTCATCAATAACGATAACGTCCGCCAGATAAGGCTTCTGATCCTTGAGAATACCCTCTTTTTTTTGTTCGGGGTTCATCTGACCTCCCTTGTATTTAATTATCAGTGTTTCAAAAATTTTTATATAGTAAGGTAATCATGCTAAAACAATACGCAAAGAGCCTGCCAATAGCTATTCTGATAAAGAGAACTGGTGGCCAGGAAGGTATAACTGCTGAAATGTCAAATGGTTATAGTTTGTAGTGGCGCTGAGGAATTGCTGTTTTCGGAATGCCTGGTGTTCGGGCTGATACTTTTTGTATCGCCAATTGGCACCTGTGGATAAAAATGTATCTAAAACGGTGTGTTATGGTTCTATTCTGTATTTGCGGATTTTCTCACGAAGGGTTTTGCGGTTTATTCCGAGGAAATCCGCGGTGTTGCTTTTGTGGCCGCTGAACCGCTCCAACGCAGCGATAATCTGCTCCCGTTCCTTTTCTTCCAGGTGACCGGCGGTATGGAGCGGTGCGTTTTGATTAGTGTCCTTCTCGTGCTGTCCGTCGCTTAATATATCATCAATGGTGACGGCATTGGTATCGCTCATAACTATCGCGCGTTCGAGTGCATTGCGGAGTTCGCGGACATTTCCCGGCCAGTCGTATTTTTTCATGAGCCGCAGGGTCTCGTCCGACAGGGCGGGGATCGCCTTTTTTTTCTCTGTGCACAGTTTCTTCATGAAATACCCGGCCAGTAAAGGGATGTCCTCGATCCTGTCCCGGAGGGGAGGCACGTGGATTCTGACCACATTAAGCCGGTAGAAAAGATCCTCGCGGAACCGGCCCTCTTTAATCTCGTTTAAAAGGTTTTTATTTGTCGCGGAGATGACTCGTACGTCAATTTTCACGCTGCGAGAACTGCCGATTTTCGTTATCTCTTTTTCCTGGATAACCCTGAGCAGGCGCGCCTGGACATTGATGCCGATATTGGCGATTTCATCAAGGAAAAGAGTGCCGTTGTCGGCCATTTCGAATTTTCCCATGGTTGTTTCCGTCGCGCCGGTGAAGGAGCCTCTGGTGTGTCCGAACATTTCGCTTTCAAAAAGGGTTTCAACCAGTGCGCCGCAGTCAACGGTCACGAATTGCCGTGCATGTCTTTTGCTTAAAGCGTGGACGGTACGGGCGACCAGCTCTTTTCCGCACCCGGTCTCTCCGGTGATAAGCACCGTCGAATCCATCGGCGCGACTTTTTTTATCAGAAGGATTACTTTCTGCATGGCCTCCGATCTGCCGATAATCGTTTCGCCGGCCATTTTTTCATCCAGCGCAAGGTTGACGCATGTCCGACGGAGGGATAAACGCCTGGTGTTGACGATTCTTTCAATGGTAGAGGTCAATGTTTCCGGGGTGAAGGGTTTGGCGATAAAGTCGGCGGCGCCGAGTTTCATGGCCTCAACCGCTACATCGATGGTGCCATAACCGGTTATTACCACGACGGGCGTGGCTGGATAGAGCTCTTTTATTTTTTTCAACACCTCCATACCGGGCATGCCGGGCATGCGTAAATCCAGAAGCACGGTATCGAAGGCTTCCCGCGCGCACAGGGCAAGGCCCTGTTCCCCCCCCGGCGCTTCCCTGGTCCGGTAGCCTTCCGCTGCGAGCGTCTGGGCGCATGCGATACGCATGGACTCTTCATCGTCGATAATCATGATATTGCCGGCAGCAAAAGTCATACATTCCTTTTAAATTCGGGCAGTTTGATCGTGAACGTCGTGCCGCGATCGACGGCGCTGTTTACCGTTATGTCGCCGCCATGCCGCTGGACGATTCCGAGGCTGATGGAGAGCCCCAGTCCGGTGCCGTGACCGACGCCTTTTGTGGTGAAGAACGGCTCGAAAATTCTATCGATTATTTCGGGCCGGATGCCGCACCCGGTATCGCCGAAGTGTATGTTGACCGTTTCGTCGGATGCGAAGAATTCCGTTTTGATGGTCAGCCGCCCCTTGCTTTTCATGGCATCCGCGGCGTTCATGAGTATGTTGACGAAAACCTGCTGGAGCTGAGAGGGATCGACATTGACCAGCGGGATGTCCGCCTGATACTGTTTGACAAATTCAACATTCTGAAAAAGGACCTGGTTTTCGAAAATGGCGATGGTTTTCGCCAGGATATCGTTGATATTGAGCGGCTCGGCTTTCGGTTCGCGCTGGCGGGCAAAATCCAGAAGCCCCTGCACGATATTCTGGCAGCGTTTTGTCTCTTTTTCTATCCTCTCCAGGTTATCCCGTACATTTCCTTCGTCCGGGGCCTTCTGCAGAACAAGCCGGACGAACAGGAGGATGCTTCCCAGCGGGTTGTTGATTTCGTGGGCAACGCCGGCCGCAAGCTGGCCGATCATCGCCAGCCGCTCGGATTTCATGACTTCCTCCTGAGCGCGGTCCTTTAAGAGTTTATCCCGTTCTTTGATCGAAGAGATCATGTGATTGAACGCGCTTCCCAGGGCGGCGATCTCAAGCGGAGTGCCGGTCAGTTTTACCGGCTGTTCAAGATTGCCTTTTGCCACGTTCTGTGTTGCCGCTATCAGGGAGTTGATAGGGCGCATCACCAGTTTTGCAAGGAAATGAGAAATGAGAACCGACAGGAGTATTGCGCTTATGGATATGATTAAAAAGAGAATCAGGGCTTTTTCCTGGACGTTTTTTACTTTGGCCTCAAGGGTGCCGACGCCGAGGATTCCCACCATGGAGCCCGAACTGTTTTTTATGGGACCGTACGCGGTAATATACCAGTCCAGTACTGCGAATACTCTCTTATTGTATACGGTTCCTCCGCTCGATATATGCTGATAGACATCATCAGGAACCAGGGTGCCGACAGCGCTTTCATGCAAATTGCGTTTAAGGTTAGTCGAGATACGCATGTTTTTCAGGAAAATAGAAGAAACACAGACGTCCTTGCCGTTGAACTTTTCTCCCTCATACACGACATCGACTATTTTCCGGACGATTTCGAAATCGCCGTTTATGATTCTGCCGCCGCACAGGATACCGGGGCTTTTGCCCAGCGTATCATACATAGGCGCCGCGGAAATTATGACGAGGCAGGTGGAATCGTCTGTTTTACCGGGGGTGGATTCGACGGCCCAGACTGCCGTTTTGACGCGCGCGGGGTTTTCAATGTTCAATTGGCCCGCGGAGAGGATTTCGGTTGATGCGACGGCGGCGCCGCTCTTTGCCGCCTGTTGAATAATGCCGGCTGTGGCCGGGTTGAACTCCGAGGCTCCGGGATTTGCTGCACGTAAGAGGACTGCGCCGTTTATATCGGTAATGTTAAGAAAGTCGAGCCGCTCTGTTTTTCGAATATTTTCCATGTGCCTGATCAATACGCTGCTGTCCTTATGCGCCAGGGATCCTTTCTGGCTGAAACCGAACGCCGTCAGTCTGACGATATCCCGGAGATCCAGAACCGCGTCGTCGTAAACTTTGTAAGCAGCCCGCAAATCAAGCTGTAATTTTTCTTTGGGCAGCAGGCTTTCGCGGATAAGCTTTCCGCCGATAATTAATGAAATAGCTCCCAGCAGTATGATAACCAGCAGGAAGCTTAAAAAAATTCTTTTTCGAAGTGAGACCATCGTTTTTTTACTCCTGATAGCGGTGTGAGCACAGCATAAGCATTTCCTGCGCTTGAGTATGTAGCGTTTTCAAAATAAATTACGTGGCAACGGAGTATATAGAAAAATATCGGTATCGCCTCACAGAGCAAAAAATAAAGCGCCGGAAACCAGGTCAGTTTCCGGCGCACTAAGGAAGGGGTGCTATATAAAAAAACGCCTGTTTAGCTTCTCTCCTATTCTTCAGACACTGAAAGACGGGTTAAACAGAGCGTTTTATAGTGACCTTCGGGGAACAGTTTAAGATATTTCTGATAATCTTTTTTTGCTTTTGCATTCTGGCCCAGCGCTTCGTAACATTCGGCTCTCTCAAAGAGCGCATTACCCAGATATTTACTGGACGGAAATTCTTTTATCAATCTGGTATACCAGGAAACCGCCAATAGGTATTCCCTGATTTCCGTGCGCAGGATATTGCCCAGAAGATAGATGGAGTTTTCGACCTGTTTGCTTGACTTGAAGAAGTTGATGTGGTACTGAAACGTGCCGATCGCTTTGGACAGTTTTCCGGTAATATACTGCAGCTCGCCGAGTTTTGCATAGGCTGATTCGATCCATGCCCCGTCGGGATAGAGCAGGATATAGGTGGAGATGGCTTTCTCCGCGCCTTCGTAATCCTGCAGGCAGTTGGCCTTGACCGTGATGATCTCCCACAACATATTGCTTTTTTCGTGTCTGCTTTTGGAATTATCATACCGTTCGGTCAGGTTTTTCAGCGTGTTGTGAAAATTGCCCATTCCCCGGTAGCATTCTGCAATTTTACTCATGATTTTCAATTTTTCGGGGATGGTTATCTCCGCCAGTTCTTTGAGCGAATCCAGGATAATCAGCGCTTTCCGGTATTCGCCGATGTTGATCTGAATAAGCGCTTCCACATACAGCGGATTGAGCAGGATACCTATGAAAGGCGGCTCGTCTGGCGAGTCTGTTTTTTGTTCCGCCGCAACTGTTTGAGTCTGAACTATTCGCTCTTTATTTTTTCGCCTGATTGCTTTTTTCGCAACAGCCGGTTCTGAGGAAACGGCACTCTCCTCTTTTTCGAATTCTGCGGAAATGAAAGAGGTGTTCAGCCTTTGTACGATAATTTCTCTCTGCCAGGGAGCATACCCGTCGAGGGCAAGCTTCAAAGAATAAGAACCGTTGGGGTATTTGAACGCCATCGGCGTATTTCCGACAAAGACATCCTGAATGAATATTTTTGCGCCTGCAGGATTCGACGAGATGTCGAGCAGCCCGGCATTGGCTGTTTTCTCGTTGCTCATCTGCTGGGCAAGCTTCAGCAGGGTAATGGAACGTATGTTCAACTGGTCGTCGGAGATCTGTTTTGGCCTGGAGAGCGCGCTGCTCTGTAAAGAAACGGTTTCCCCGCTTTTGACCAGCCCGTTCAACGCAGGATCGCTTTTACCCTGTATTCCGACCGCTCCTTCGATAACCGTCAGGCTGGTGATGCTGGTATTGTCTTTACCGCGCCGGGAGGTAACGCTGAAAATGGTGCCGACAACGGTGCATACAGCATCAGGGGTGCGGATAATAAACGACTGATTTTTGCCGCGTTTGCTGACCGTCGCAAGAATGGTTCCCTGGTCCAGGAAGAGGTCGATTTTCCGGTCATTGACCGTGCCCGCCACCAGCCGGGAGTTTTCTGACAACAGGAGGCTGCTTCCCTTATCGATCTGCACCATAAGGGAGCCGTTGTCTGCGGTTGTTAATTCCTGCCTGCTGAAAAGTATTGGCGCCTGCTGGGTCATGGATGTTTCACCGGCCGGTTCCGTCTGGTCGGTGGAGATATTTTTCAAAGTTACCGCTCCCTGAACACCGAGTATTCGTGACCCGGCAAGGGGCTTGGGATGCGTTGCACGGTAGGAGATGGTAAAAATTCCGGCGATGCAGATAATAAGCAGGCCGGCAGCAGCAGCAAACGCAGGCACGCTTCCGGGAAAAAACCTTGTTATTGGAGCAAAAACGGTTACTTTAGGGGATGGAGCCCTCTTTTTCAGGTCGTCAAGCTGCGCAAGAATGGTGTTTTCCAGCACCTGCCACTCATGCTCCTTTTTGGTTTCGCAGGAGACGCTGCGCAGCAGCTTCTGAAGCTTCTGTATTTCCTGTTGTTTTTCCTGTTTTTGTAAGTTATCCATAATGATCTATGATTTTATATAATTTCGTAAATGATTTGCCAGCTCTTTTCTCCCGTGGAACAGCCTCGATTTGATGGTGCCGATAGGCTTATCAAGTATTTCTGCAATATCCTGCAGGGAGAACCCTTCCATTTCAAACATTGTCACCACCATTCGTTTCTCAAAATTCAGTCTGTTGAGCCCATTATATATCTGCTGTGACAGCTCCTTTTCCTGGTGTTCCGTATACGGATCACCGCCAGTTGCCACAGAATGATTTTCAAAGAAATCAGGAGAATCAATGGTTTTCAGCTGTCTTTTCCGGTATTTTTTCCTTTGCTGATCAACACACACCTTTACGGTAATTCTGTAAACCCATGTGTCTAAAGAAGATAAACCTTGAAAATTCTCCAGACTCCTGAATATTTTTACAAAAACCTGTTGAAAAATGTCCTCTTTTTCGTAATAAGCGCCTAAATTATGTGAAATAAGGGCAAATACCTTCTCCTTATATTTTTTAAAAAGGAGCCTCTGGCACTGTTTATCTCCTGTACGGCATCCTGATACGAGGCGCTCTTCATCCATAAAAGTGTCTGTTTTTTCAGAGGGGCCTTTTATCATAATTGTCGCTTTTATTTATAAAAAGGTTCATTCTTTTTCTATATAATAAATATCGCTGGTATGGTTGATTAAAAAAGCCTTAAAACGGTTAATTCATTTTCGTTTGAAGCTCGACATATTTTTTCATAAGAGCGAATTCGGCGAGGCTGATATTGGTGAATTGAACCCCGGTGTGATACAGCGAGTTTCGGGGCAGTTGATAGATTACTACCGCATTCGCATGGATCGGAATCGTGCTCTCCGGCAGGACGAAAATAACCAGTATGGGCTGGCTGATTTTGTACAGGTTCTTCGACAGAAGTCCTATCCCGCTGACGCTCATATCAACGATAAGGCACGTTTCAGACGACTCCATTTTATGAAGCGCGGAGTAGACTTCCACCGTGACATAGGTGAGCGGGATGCGTATATTTTCTCTTTTTTCAATAAACATAGCGTTGTATACAGTCTGAAGGTGTTACCATGCCCTGGTTATGCCCTGTCTGAAAAAAAGCCGGTGAAATTTTACCTCATGTAATATACTATTTTCCGTTCAAAGAGTTTTCAAATAATTTGGATTGCACCCCCGCGACTGAATGCGAAATCATAAAAAGCGTCCTGCCTTTTGAAATGTTTTTCAGGGGTACTGCCGCGAGAGGTATTTTTACTCGCATGATCAAAGAAAAATCATATACGCGAATCACCCTGGCGCTTGATATCATCCGCCGTATGGAACAGGGCGCGTATGCGGGATATCATGAGCTTGGCATTATCAAACATCAGATAGGCTTGTATGATGTTATTACGGTAAAAACCTCCCCCACGATGGGGATTTCGTGCAATTCGCCCCTGGTGCCGGTTGATTCGGGGAATATATGCTGGAAAGCGGCGGAAAAGATCAGGGAGCTTTTCGGGATCAGGGAGAACGTGCATATAACGATTGAAAAAAACATCCCGGTCAAAGGCGGCCTTGCCGGCGGCAGCGCAAACGCAGCCACGGTTATCAGGATGCTCGACACACTCTGGTCTTTGCGGATGAGCGACCAGCAGCTCTGCGCTGCAGGCCGCGAAGTCGGTATGGACGTTCCCTACTACTTTACCGGAAAAACAGCCTTTGATACCGAAGCCACCGGTATTCTTGAGCCTGTTGCAACAAAGCTGCACTTTGATTTTCTGCTGATTATCCCGGATTTTGGCGTTGCGACAGCGGAGGCGTATAAAGGAATTGCATATCACGAGACCGGCCTGCAGAAGGAACAAACGGGCCGGATGAGAGAGGCTTTCATCGCAGATGACAGGGGTGGCGTCATCCGTTTCATGCATAATGATTTTGAAAAAAGCGTATTTAGACACTATCCGGAGCTTGCACGATTAAAAAAGAATTTTATAGACGCCGGGTGTTTGAATGTCGTCATGAGCGGGTCCGGTTCAACGCTGGTGGGTGTTGCGCGGGATGCGGATCATGCGCAATGGATTAAAAAAAACAGCGCTGAAAAATGCGGCGTTGTCCTTAGCTCTTCATATACAGGATAAGGCTGCATTCGAACCCGGCAGCGCTTCTGCCTGTCTGCAGGTGACGGTTGCCCGGAGTGGCGGCCGGTATCCGTTAAAAAACAATTATTTTCCCGGCAGGTTGAAGAAGAGTTCCGCGAAATCCCTGTTACGCCAGCATTCGTTGTCGCCGTTAACCGGATAGAGCTGATACTTCCGCTCGCCCCCCACGTCATTGTCGGACAAAGCAATATTCCAGCCGATCGTCCTGCCCGCGCACGTATCCAGCGGGAGTTGAATCATGAACTCAAGCACCGTCGCCTTTTTATTCCATACCGCTCTCCTGGGCCATGCTGATATGTGGGGCTCCCAGTCGCTGCCTGCTATGCTTCTGAATTGAAAGAACTCGTCGCCGGTTTTTATGAAAATTTCCACATTGTCGTTTTTATACGTTTCGGCAAGCACCCGGATGGTCCAGTTATCCCTGCGATGAACCAGGCCGTACAGCGTGGCGCCTGCATAGAGAATACGCCACTCTCCGCTGCAGTCGTTTTTGTTTGCGGGCGGCCGCTTATCATGCCGCGAAAGCTGATTATAGCCGAAGCCATAGATGACGGCGCCGGCCCACTCATTCACGCCTTCGATACCATCGATAACCGGCGCAATGCTGCACGGGTTGGCTTTAAACGAGGGGGTTATGTACCGGTTATCCATGGACGGAGGGAACGATGCGTCCAGAAAGAGTTCGCCAAGTTCATCGCGGTGCCTGCTCCGGTCAGATCCGTTAATGGAAAAAACCCTGTATGCGGGGCTTGACGGGGCATTTCCGTCGTTGTCCGTTATCGCGATATTCCAGCCGACTATGGCGCCCGGCAGGCTGTCCAGGGGCAATACAAGCGAGAATTCGAAATCCCTGCGATTGCTGCTCCAGGCTGCCTGAGGCGCGCTCGTATCGGCCGGTTTTTGATCCCAGCCTTTACCGGCAACCGCCCGGTAGCTTGAAAAGAGGCTGTCCACAGCAATAAATATTTCGACATTGTCGTTGCATTCAGGGGCCGGGTTGCCGGTAATTATCCTGTCGTCCCGACGGTGTATGGCCCCGAATAACCGGTTCCCGTTGTATGCGGTTTTCCACCAGCCGCTGATATCACCGCGATTATCGGGCATTCTTGTGTCCAGCGAATCAAGCTGATTATAGAGAAAACCGTAGGTACAGGCGCCCTTCCATTCGTTTCGCCGGACACGGCCGTCAACCACCGGGGGCGTATTTATATGGACCGCACGAAACGGGGGAATGAGATACCTTCCCTTCAATGCCGCCTGTTTTTCAAGACTCGCTTCGTAGTCCAGAGCTACCGGACCTCTTTTCAGAGCCGCATACAAAGAATCGTATGCCGGTTTTTTCTGATAATTCCGGGTAAAAAGGAGACCGTTGCCGTATTTGACATCCACAAAGCTGATTTCGAAATGTTCGTCGGACACGCCCCAGGTCGTCAAAACCTTGCAGCACGGGAAATGCAGCGCAAGTTCCACAATTTTTTTAAACAGCACGGCCTGAAGTTCAAGCCGCGCAGGAGTGACCGGGTCAACGAGCCGTATGTCGATTTCCGTAAGTTCGATATCAACGCCCAGCTCTGCGAACCGTTTCATATTGGCATATATACTGGTAAAATCGGGCGGTTTGTCGATGTTCAGGTGGCACTGGAACCCTACTCCGTGAATCGGGATACCGTTCGTTTTCATACGTGCCACGGTTGTATACATAAGGTCGGATTTCGGGCATATCTCTTCGACGTCGAAATCGTTCAAAATAAGCCGTGCGCGGGTATCGGCCAGAGAGGCCCAGGTGAAAGCGGAGTCGATATATCCGGCACCGACAGTTTTATACCAGAACGATTGGCGGAACCGGCCTGCATCAAACGCCTCGTTAACAACGTCCCACGAGAATATCCTGCCGCGGTAATGACCGGCAACGGTCGTGATATGATCTTTCATGGCGGCAAGAAGCTCGTTGCGCGACAGGGCGCCGGACTCCAGCCAACCGGGATTCTGTTCGTGCCACACGAGCGTATGACCCCTGATTTTCATGCCGTGCTCCAGTGCAAAAGCGACTATTTTATCCGCTTCAAAAAAGGAGTAATTGCCCTGCGCCGGCTGCACATAGCCTGGTTTCATATGGTTTTCAGGCGTGAGTATGCTGAAATGACGGGTCAGGGTTTGCGCGTAACCCCGGTTGTCGAGCAGTTCGGGCTTTACCGCGGCGCCGATGAGTATTCCGCGCTCTGCAGCCATATCAGCGAGGTTTTGGGGCAAACCGGCTGATACGATAAAAAGCATGAACAAGAGCATCGAAACGTCTGGAGTTCTGTTTTTTATGGATTTCATGGTAGTATAAAATACGTTATCAGCGCTCCAATACAATACCCCCCCGGCTAAACGGTTCTGTCCGCCATAGCTGCGTGTTGTCATCATCGAACCTGCAAAAAGGAAACATTTTTTGTAGACTGCGGGTAAACTATAACAATATAATAGAGATATCCATACAAACAACATCGAAAACAGCCGGAGCGATCAATTCATGGCAGGCGGAAACGGAAAAAAGATCAGGGCGCGAAAAAAGGCTTTTTCCTGGAATACCCGGCAGGAGTTGTCGGAATATTTTCGCCGGCACTATCAGGTCGATGCTGCAACTGTCAATAATGAGATTTACCGCGCGCTTGATGCTTTCAAGCTTCGCAAGGGGCTGCCCATCGATGCGCGGGAGCTATGGCAGAAGGCGGGGAACGCCATGAGGAAACGGGTAAAGAGAGCGGGCGCCGGGTGTTAAGGCTCTGGAAGGCCCGCGGATTGCGTCTGGTACGCCCTGGCTGCGGGGAGACCGAACGTACTTGTTGTAATTCCGGTACCATGATGCTACACTTACACCGTGTGTCCATGAATACCGTAGTGAATAAAACTATCAAAAGAAACGTATGATCCTTTTGTGTACAATACCCGGTAAAAAACATCCTTTTTTAAGCGTTATCCTCCTGGTTTCGTTTACTCTTTGGGCCCAGTGGGATGAGATAAAATTCCGCCAGCTCTCTTCGGTGCACGGCCTTTCTCAAAATAGCGGCTATTGTATAACCCAGGACAAAAAGGGGTTTGTCTGGATCGGCACCGAGGCGGGGCTTAACCGGTATGACGGATACGCGATACTGGTTTACAAGAACGATAAAAACAATCCTAACAGTCTGAGCAACGGTTTCATTCTCTCGTTATGCGTTGACGATTCCGGCCTGCTGTGGATTGGAACGGAAAACGGATTAAATGTGTTTAACCTGCAGGAAGAAAGAATCACCCGTTTTTTTCACGATCCGGGCGATCCCCACAGTTTGAGCAATGACCGGATAGTGTCAATTTGTGAAGATACCTGCGGGTTTATCTGGATCGGGACCGATTGCGGACTGAACAGATACGATAAAAAACAGAAGAAGTTCTTCCGGTATTATACGTTTCCCGGCGATCGTTTCAGCCTCGGTCATAATAAAGTGTTGTCGCAATACGTCGACAGGCGGGGGATACTCTGGGTCGGGACCGAAGGCGGCGGCCTGAACAAGTATAACCGGGAGAGGAATCAATTTGTCCGGTATCAGCATATTCCCGGCGATACCTCGAGTTTAAGCAATAACCGGGTCTTATGTATCTGCGATGATACGAGCGGTACGCTCTGGATAGGAACAGAGGGGGGCGGTTTAAATGCATTGAATCGTGAGAACGACGCATTTACACGGTATTCGTATAATCCGGACGACCCCAACAGCATTAATCATGATATCATTACCGCCGTATACGAGGATCAACAGGGGGCTTTGTGGATTGCAACCGAAGGTGCAGGGATAAATCTGTTTGACCGTAAAAGCGGCAGGTTTATCCATTACACACACGACTCGAATAAACCCGCGAGCATCTGTGATAACAGAATATTGTCCATTTTTGAGGATTTTAACGGTGGGATTTGGTTTGGATCCTATAATGGCGGGATGTCTATTTTTAACCGTGAAACACAGAGGTTCATCCACTATAAATGCGAGCCCGGCAACCCTCACAGCCTGAGCGCGGGCCCGGTAAGAAGGATTTATGAGGATTCAAGCGGAATACTCTGGATCGGCACCGACGGCGGCGGCCTCAACAGAATAGACCGTCAAAACAATACAATAAAATATTACCGGCATGATTCAGGCGATCCGTACAGTCTGAGTAATGATAATGTGTTCGCCGTCTGCGAAGACCGCACCGGGACACTCTGGGTCGGAACACATGGCGGGGGCCTTGACAAGTTTGACCGGAGGAGCGGGCGGTTTGACCATTATATCCATGATCCGGATGATTCTACCAGTTTGAGCAATGATAAGGTACGGGCGATTGTTGTGGATTCCTCAGGAGACTTATGGATAGGAACCAATGGCGGGGGGTTAAATAGATTCGACCTGAAAAAGAACAGGTTTATCCGGTATCAAAATAATCCGGACGATTCATTCAGTTTGAGTAATGACAGGGTCTATTGCGTGTATCTGGATCGCTCCTCGGTTCTCTGGGCTGGTACTTTTGGCGGCGGGCTTAATAAATTTGACCGGGAAGCGCAGCGGTTCAGCCGATACTGTTACGATTCGAATAGTATCCAGAGTATCAGTAACGATTTTATCCTGCTGATCTATGAGGACAATGCGGGAACTTTTCTCTGGATCGGGACCAATAACGGAGGGCTGAACCGGTTTGACCGGGCAAAGAACATTTTTACCCACTATACGACAAAAAACGGTCTGCCTGATGATGTTATTTATGCAATTATCGACGATACCGAGGGTAATCTCTGGATGAGTTCAAACCGGGGGCTTTCGAAATTCAATCCGGACAAAGGCACCTTCAAGAATTATGATATAAAAGACGGCCTGCAGAGTAATGAATTCAATACAAGCTCGGTGCTTTACAGTAAAAGAACCGGTGAAATGTTTTTTGGCGGTGTTAACGGTTTTAACGCGTTTCTACCAAACAGCCTGAAAGATAATCCATTTATTCCGTCCGTGGTAATCACCGGTTTTCAAATATTCAATACCGTTGTACCGGTCGGCCCGATGGAAGACGGCCGCACTATCCTGCAAAAACCGATAAGCGAGACAAAAGAGATTACGCTGGCGCATACGGATAATGTATTTACTTTTGAATTTACGGCGCTACATTATGTTTTCCCCGAAAGGAACCACTATGCATTCAAGATGGAAGGGCTTGAGCGGCAGTGGAACTATGTAGGAAACAGGCGGTATGCCACCTACACCACCCTCCCGCCGGGAAAGTATGTTTTCAGAGTCAAAGGCTCCAACAATGACGGCGTATGGAATGAGGAAGGCACCTTTGTAAAGATCACTATTATTCCACCCTTCTGGAAAACATGGTGGTTCTATACGCTGTTCGCCGGTGTCATCATGCTGCTGATAAGCGGGATTTTCATATACCAGCTGAACCGGCTGAAGAAGCAGAAACAGGAGGAGGAGCGGCGCAGAGTGCTCGAGACCTTTAATCAGGTTCTGGAGCAGGGCGATGCAACGGTATATCGAAGGAGGTTTGATTCCGACGTCTATGATTATATCGGCGAGGGTATAAAGCATATTACGGGATATGAACCCGGTGAATTTACCGTGTCATTCTGGAAAAAAATTGTTCTTGAAGCTAAAATTGGCGGCAGGTATGCAGGTTTATCAATAGATACGCTGTTTGAAAAAGTCCGTGACGGAAAAGTGGACCGGTGGTTGTCTGATTTGAAGCTGAAGACGAAAAATGGCGATATCAAATGGGTGCGGGATATGACCACGGCATTGCGTGATGAAAAGGGGAATTGTTACGCCGTATTCGGCATCGTTTTCGATATTACCGACCGGAGAATCGCCGAGCAGGAGCTTGCCCGCACCTCCGAGGAGCTCCGCATAAGCTCCGATCTGGTTCGTGAAAAAAACAGGGAGATGGAAAAAGACCTGAATATGGCCCGCGAAGTCCAGATGGCGCTTCTTTCCCAGCACTATCCGAGGGTTTTTCCGCCGGAGACGAAAAATAACTCCCGGTACCTTCGCTTCTCTCATCGGTATATTCCCGCAAGCACGCTGGCCGGCGATTTTTTTGAAATTTTTCCCATTTCCGATCATAAGATGGGCGTGCTGATTTATGACGTGATGGGTCACGGCGTCAGAGCGTCACTGCTGACCGCGTATATTCACGGATTGATCGAAGAGCTTATGTTTACCGCTAACGACCCCGTATCGTTCCTGAAAAGGTTGAATGTCGGCCTGAATGCGGTGATAGAGCAGTTTTTTGTCGGTATGTTTACCACGGCTTTTTACCTCGTGGCGGACCTTCAGAACGGCACCATGCAATACGCAAGCGCCGGCCATCCCGTTCCCTACATGCTGAGGCGCGACTCCGGAAAAGTTGAAAAACTTTCGGTTAACGCAAAAAAGCATGACCCGGCACTGGGACTGTTTAAGGATTCCGATTATTCATGTTACACCTGTTCCATCGCGGACAATGAGACCGTGTTTCTCTATACAGACGGGCTCTATGAAGTAAAAGGCCGCGCGGAAGACCTGTTCGGCGAAGAGCGGCTCATGAACAGTATCCGGAATCACCTTGGCAAGCAGCCGGAGCAAATGCTGGATAGCGTACTTGGCGAGGTGCGCGCCTTTGCCGGCGTCAAAGAATTTGACGATGACGTATGCGTCGTCACCATGCAGGTATGCCGGACCTAGCGAGGGCGGTCCCGGCACAGCCATATCTTTGCGCGCTTTACTTCGGGCCCGTGGACGGGCCTTAGTTTTCTTTCTTATTGTCTTGTTGTTAATTTTTAACAGCCCAAAGGTGATAGCATAATGGGATTTTACCTTCCAGGTAAACATGACCTCCACCTAAATCATGCGGATATTCCTTAAATTCCTTTAAGGAAAAATTCATATCAATCAAAGTCTGAATCACTTCAGAGATTGGGTACTGAAAATTATATTGGGGTGGGCTTTGATACTCTACAGTACCATAGTAATCAAGGCTGTCATGTGAAATAATTACATCCTTTGTAAAATAAGTTGATTCAAATTCGATTTTATTCTTTCCTTTAAAGGAATAGGGGTAAACTGTAGTTAAAGGATGCATTTCGTAAATAAAGAGTATTCCATTTGATTTCAGTAATCGCTTATAAATTTCAAAATATCTTTTTAAATCCGGCATCCAAATAATAGAACCGACACTAATTATCCCAATATCAAACCGGTTATTGAACTTATCAGGAATGGCGTATACGTCGGTAAGAATGAATTCAGCTTGTATTCCTGAAACATTTTTTAGTTTATCGGAGAAAGCGATATTTTCATCACTTATATCAAATCCAACGCCTTCGAATGCTCCCATATTAATAAATGATAATATTTCACGTCCATTATTGCATGGAGCTTGGAAAATAGATTTTCCTTTTAAGGGAAGACGTTTATATAAGTTATAATCAAATTCATCAAAAGAAGTATGGCCAGGTGTTTTAAAACCCTCAAGCCATTTAGCAGCCATTTTATTTTGATGATAAACAGATGCTGTATTCCATGCTTCTCTATTTCCTGCAATATATTTATCCAACACAATCTCCTTTTATCTGTAAAATGATATTCTTTCTTGTTCGGCCCGGACGGGTGGCCTGTATGAATTTCTATTTCCAAAACCGTGTGCCACTGTTCCCCATCCTCCGGACAGTTTTTTAACTTTCATACAACACTAATCCTCAATAAATATAATACAGGCATTATCATCAGCAAGGTATTCAGCCCTCAGATGGCATGAAAATGTTAGTTCTTGAGTATGACCCGGAAGATTCCAATAATGCAGGTTTGTTGTGTTTTTGGCAGGCATATTTAAATAAAACGAAGAAACACTGTTCCGGGGAACAGTGGCACACAATATAATTACTCGTGTTCTATGCAGGCCACCCGTCGCGTATCGGGTTCAGATGCACATACCGTATCAACTCTTCAAGATAATGCTGATCCTGGGTTATAATCGATTTGAACCGGTCCTGAAACAGATATCCGCGCCTTGTATACTTTCTATTGAAATACTTTGCATAACGTGAGTTCATAGTGCGCATAAGCTCGTCTAAAGAGTTGTCGTTGCACCGTACAACCAGATGATAATGGTTGTTCATCAACACCCAGCCGTAACAACGATATCCGGTTTTTACCATTGATTCCGATAACAGGCTTAAAAAGCAGCTACGGTCATCATCATCTTTAAAAATGATCCTCCCGTCTATTCCCCGGGCCATGATATGGGCTATCGCCCCGGGTACTACAATTCGTTTTTTTGTTGGCATGATTTAAATATAAATTATTTAGTTACCTCCGGGGAGAAAGATGCAATATTTGGGTTATGAAAAGATGCAGGAACTGCGATTTATTTAACAAATTCCATTTTACTATTTCTTTCTAATTCCCCTGCTCTGAAATGCAGAAAATAGATGCCATTCGGAAGCATCGTTCTATGCAGGTCTATATTTATGGCATAACTGCCCTGGGATCTGGTTGTATTGATATACGTTTCAATTAAACGCCCCTTTTGCTATAGTCTAAGCCGGAAGCCAACGGTTTGTTATTCAGATGTGTTTCAATTTGCGCAGTAACTGAGATAAAAAGAGTCAAACAGGAAAATAGTCAATCCGAATCCCGCAAAAGACGAACAGAAAAGCCCCTACCCCTATATTCGTAGTTCCTGTGCAGTAACTCGCGGCCGAAGGTGAGGTAACGGTACCACGCGTAAGATGCAATGTCCTCCGTCGCACTCCACCAGTTACCGTAGATACTCTGGCTGTAGAAATTACCATCGTAATTACGATAACCGCCCGGAAGGGCCGAGAATCCACTGGCATTGTTTATTGACAAGTTACAGCCGGGTGTTCCTGTGGTTGTATCATTGAACCAATCCGTCTTCGCTGCCACCGATTTCGCTATCTTGTTTCCGCTCGTGCTCCCGTCCCAGTTATACCCATTCGCTATAAGGTAATTCTGCAAGGTATCCCACTCAGCATCTGTCGGAACATGCCACCCTGCAGGAGCTATCTGTTTAGGATTGGTTGGCGACACCACATACCAGTTATACAATGCACCCCATTTCTTTATCGTATCCGCATGCGTTGCATTATTGTAATAGCAATATCCCGGCGTGGTCAGCGCATACCATGCACTATCATCAGCCACATGCGGGATCGCTGTGCCATCATTGTACTTCGTCACCCGCAAATTCTCCGCCATCCACACTTGATTCCCAATCCTAACTGTCTGATATACATTACCATCAATATCAGTGACAGGATCAGCAGGGCCAACTATAGGGCCATTATCAACAGGATTTTCACCACAGAAAAAAAAGCACAAAACAACCAGTAAAATGCTTATCTTTCGCATAGCACCTCCGGTATTTATTAATATTCTTTGCATATCATAAAATTAATATATGCCTTTGGTATGTATTTTTTTAACTTCATACAAACGTTTAATATTAGGAATTATCATTTCTTGGTTTTTTTCGGTTTGGTTTTAAACCAGTTCCAAAAAAAGAAAGATTTTTTTCATACCGATTTCCGGGAAGGTTGAATATTTCTCCCCGGAGTTAATTAAATAAATTTATCAATATCCTTTTTGCTCATCACATGCTCACTTATTTTTAATGTATGCGATACCGCCGGGCCGCTGATTTTTAAATATGCAGCTACCTCTTCCACTCGGTAGCCCAGTATCCGACAGCATATATATGCACTCTTCTTCCTGCATTCAGATACAACCGACATACGGCTCCGGTTTCGCAACTCTTCAGGCTTAAGATTGTGTTCTTCCGCCACGCGCTTAAATACGTCCTCTATTGACCATTTCTCACGTAATACACTCCTTGTCCGCAATCGGTGCTCGTTTTTTCTCATCGCCGATAGTACAAACTCCTGGTCGCCTATTACCCAACAGGATGGCCTCTCCTTGCTTTCAATGCCCTTATTGCTCGCTCTGACTGTTTGAACTATCCAATCATCGTTGATAATACCAATCCCTTCGACGGGTGGCCTGTGTGCATTGCTATCTTCAAAACCGTGTGCCACTGTTCCCCTGAACAGTGTCTTATTTACTTTCATAAAACACTAACCCTCAATAAGCCCGAGTTCACGCGGTTCATATTCAAATGTCAATTCATCCGCGTCGTCGGATTCAATAGGCCATCCGAGTTCATCGCGGAGATATTTGACAAGAGATGGAAATGTCCTGATTGATTGGAGACGGTTGATTTCATCCTGTGATATCATTTTAGTTTTCCCTTTTGTTCCGGGATTTCCCAATACCCGCCCTTTGCCGGGCCGATCCGGGTCAGTACACCCTTTGATTTCATACGTCTGATAGTTTTTTCTATCGCTGTTGTGCTGATATTAAGCTTTCTGCTCATGGCTGATATGCTTATTGTCCGGTCTGCCCGGATAAGGTTGACTATGCGATTCTGCGCGGAATCACCCAACCCATCACCCAACCCATCACCCAACCTGCCGATTTTCTTCGGACGCGGGATAATCAGGCTGAAGCCGTCAGTCAGTTTGAATTGAGGTTCGGACAGACCTGCTGCTCTGCAGCGTTGAATCATGTCGCGAGTGCCGGTACCCATGCGTTCAATATATTTGGTCAGGTAGAGCGATTCTGCCAAAAGCGGATTGTGGGGAACTGAACCATGCGGCAGGCGTAAAAGTTCGACGGGTGGCCTGTATGAATTTCTATTTCCAAAACCGTGTGCCTATGTTCCCCATCCTCCGGACAGTTTTTTAACTTTCATACAACACTAATCCGTTCTGCCTGTGCATTAGACAACAAAGCCGGTGCGGTAAAAAAAACATCAGGCATATTTTAAAAAATACAAAGAAACACTGTTCGGGGGAACAGTGGCACACAATATAATTACTATTCACACTTGTTCTTTGCAGGCCACCCGTCGAAGGATGATTTGGAACATAACATAATTACTTTCAGGCGTCAAAAGAAGCGCCCGAAAAGTAGCCCTTCTGCAGTGATGTCATTCAGATTTATCACAATGTCTTTCTCTGTTATATCAGAAGGTAGATCTTCTTTGATTGCCGTTAAGACATATTGAAAAGAATATTCCTTTGCCATGCTCTTTACTTTACCGATAAATTTTGCTTTTGTATTGCTATCTGCACCATCTATAACACCGTCATGAATCACAAATCCTTTATCTTCGCTCAAAGAAGCACGCAAAGCAATATCAAAGGCGGCACAAGAAATTCTTTTGGCCATGTCTCCGTTTAGTTCATTCGTTTTGCTACCATTTCGCCAGGCAACGGTATCAAATACGACATTTCCAGTAGAATTTTTCAATATTGACAACTCTGCATCAATATTCATAACGCTTTGCATGAAGTCGCGATAAATCGATGCAATACTGGTGAATTTTGCTTTGTCTTCATCTAAATGCCGAGCGAGCTTTGCAGCAGCCTCAAGCTGACTGGTTCTAAGATTCGCCAATTCACTTTCGGCTGATTGGATCGATTCTTTATAGACATCGCGTTGAAGCATGCCTAATTCCTTTTCAACATTTGCGAGCTGGAACGAAAGATCCTTGTATTGCTCGATCGTATTTGTCGAAAGAACGCTTCGGAGAAGCTCTTTTTGCCTTTTTTCCAACACGGCATGTTGAGAGTCGGATTCTGCTATGGAAACCAACAAATCCTTTTTAATGCTCGATAAAGCAGACCTTCTATTGTTGGTTATTGCATTGTTAAATGCTTTGACAGACTTAAGATCATTGACTATTTGACCTTCGAAGTACACATTCATTTCAGCGAACAATTTCTCAACTCTCTCGGTATTTGCTTCTAACAAATCCGTATTCTTGAGTGCTAGATCAATCTGCGATAGTTCGCGCCTTTGAAAATACAATTTTTGCTTTAGAGCCAAAGCTTGCGTGTCAACTTCTGTCGACAACTGACCCACATTCAACTTATCCAAGGAGCCAATATCCAACTCAGAAATGGCCTGAACGATGGCAGCCTTTGAAGATTCCAATTGGCTTACGATATCTTTTTGTGAATCTTTCTTTATGCCGGCTTCATTTGCAATCTTGATATAGGTTTCATAACTCGCTATTGTTGTTTCAATATCATACTTTGAAGAGAGTAGGTGCTCATTGAACCCTAATAGTCTTAGGAGTAAAGGCTTCCAAGTCGCATCCTTGCCCCGCATGCTCTGCTTCCTGAATTCATCTCCAAAGTCATCTTGGTACCTGATGAAATACTCATATTCTTGTTTGATTTCTTTTGGAAAAACAGGTTTCTTCTTAGTTGTATAATCGATTACAACACTCCTCCTTATATCATCAATCAACAATTCGATAGCGAAGATCGGATTGTTGAAATTGTTTTTTATTTCCTTGATGATCTCACTATCTCTTGAGCCAAATAGCAGATGGTCAATTAGTTTGACTAAACAGCTCTTTCCCAAATTATGGCTTTTGCCTTCACTTCTTGATTTTGACTCACCAAGAATTATTGAAAAATCGTCATTGAACCTGACACTTCGAAAGCCTGTTATTCTTGAGCTTATGGCAATTAGTTTCATTTTATATACTCGATTTCATCAGAGACTGAGTTGTATCGAATCTTGCCTAGTGCATAGAGCAACAGAAGGCTTTCAACAAAGAGGGTATTACCACCCTTCATGTGTCTTCTAATAAAAGTCGTCATAAGGGTGTTAAGTTTTTCTGCCTGTTGACTTTTGAGATGCAATCCAATCTCACCTGCAATCGATAGCGAATTCTCTTCGGGATTATAGAATTGATTTATTCGGATCATGGGGTCACTCCAATATGGCAATTCAAATACATATAGTTTAAAAGATGAAATAGCTTAATTGCATCAGCCATTGAAGAATCGTCCACATTGCTGTGATATTTTGCTACAATGTCACTCTTAAATTCCGGAAATCTACTTTGATATTTAGAAAGATATAGCTGCTGCAATAGAAAGACACTTTGGAAGTATTTAGTTTGCAGATTGTCAGTATGATCGCTGCTGATGGATTCTTTTATGATGTCGAAGTGTGAATATGATCGATTGATTTCATTTGCATTTGCTTTGTCGATATTGTTTAGCTCATTCTTCAATTCTATGTCTGGTGGGATTATCTTTGGCTCTTTTAGATCAGTTGTGGCTATTGAAGAAAGTTTATCCAACATAATTTCAATATCTTTTGCACAAATATCAACGATTGATGGCGATGTTGCCACGACAATAGTTTGATTGTTGTTGTTCCCCTTTGCACTTTGATTGAAGCTTTGTTTTGTCATTGGATTTTAACCTTTTGCGCATTTCTTTCTCCTTTTGCTGTCTGCCGTATTTCTGGATTCTTGGTGTTTGTTATAGTTTTGTTAATTGCGCGAAACGAAAGAATCGAAAATATCGCAGCGATTATGCTTGCTCCGCTTGCGACAATTGATAGTGTTGTAGAAATATCCATCTTTTCCTCCTTTGTTTTATTGTTTAGTCTGCATCCCTGTGCCCGTTTAGGACAGCCGAGTACTCCTACGCACAAATAGTATTTTTTTCGCCGCGCGCTGCTTTTATTACATTTTTGTTGGCGTCATTTCATCCAACATACCTTCAATAATACCAAAATCAGTAGTGCAATAGTCAACAAAGACACCGTTTACGAAAGACCTTTTGTGACCAACCTTCATTGCATTTAGTGGGTTATGTGGTTGCTTAGTTGCATGGGCAATTCGCCAAGGAAGAGCTTCTGTAAAATCAAATAGGCCTTGTAAATGCGAACAATGGCCCTTGGTGTGTAATTTCTTTGCAGGAAACGCCCAGCAAGAAGGGAAGATCACTTCATTTTCGAATTTATCATATTTCGTAGAAAGGTAGCGAATCCCATCAATCTTTTCTTTCTTATCTAACGATACAAACTGCAAAAGAAATTGTGGAATGATGTATTCGGGTGAAAATGCTTCTCCAGGATTCTTTCTACGAACCGAACAGGCAAAAACCAGTGGCCAAAATAGAAACCATGCAACAACCAAGTCCGCAAGTGGTTTTACATTTGCAGGCTGTCTGGAAGCAAGCACCGATATAAGATTTTGCTTCATGACAAGAGAATTATATGCAAAATTAACAACACGAATTGAGCGACGTGCTGCGAATCGTGAAACATTTATTTCTGAAAAGTCCGGTTGATCCAATTCGCACCATGCTATATAAACAGTTGAACCAAAATATAGACACGGGACACCTGGTATGCTAAATCGTTGAGTGTCTACTTTATATCTAAGTTCAGCGGGTATATGGAACATTTCTTTCCTGCTCACAATATCTTTCTTGCTTCTCCTGATACGGAAAAGTCGTTGCACTCTTTCATCTTTTCGAGAAATGGGTACGCTATAGAAATGGCGAAATGGAGCAATGTTGGAATTTATGCAGTGTGAAAAGCAATCGAATGCAACAGAAGGTTTCCCTCGGTACATCTCTGTAATACACTTCTCTATTGAACGACAAATACGTTCGCATTTAGGAATATTTCTCCTGATTCTTTTTGAAATTGTATCTGAAGTAGATATTGACTTAAGCAAAGTAATGTAATCCGCATATTTCTTGGACAAATAATCAAGATAATCCAAATCGCAGTCGTTCCGCGATATTGGGTATTTAAGAAGTTGGTCATCAATTATTTGAGTAACATGCATTTTGATTTCCTTTCTGAGCGTGCATCTTCTCTCTTTCAGGGCCTGGCAAATTGCCTACAACGTGCGCCACATGTTTTTGTTTCCGCCTATATGCCTTTACAAAACAAAATGTGGAAATTGAAACATGTGGCTGTTGGTCTACCCGTAAGGGCAAGCGAAGCGTAGTGTTCTTGGTCTCCAACATGCTTTTCTCATCGTTTATTTGCCTTTTGTTAGGGGGGGAGAATTAAAGGTTTAAGGTTTTAAATACAATCTTAAAATCATTTGAATTAATCAACGCAAAAAATAGTTGGTTGTGAAAAATGTTATTTTCAGTTTACCAGTCTTCTTTTTGAGTAGCTTTTTTCATTGCCTTTTTTAAACTAAAAATAATGCTTTCAATCAGTTTGTCCGCTTGCTCCTTTACAGAGTCCCATCCTTTTCGAGTTATTCTCCCACTTGGACCAAAACCACCGTAAGGTTCAGCTGCAGAAACCGGCCCATAATCCATATTATCACCAGTCTTAGGATGAACCGCCTTATGAATAATATTATCTACAGTATATTTATACCTACCGTTTTTACACTGAATTGTAAGTGTAAAATGTATTCTTCCTGGATATAAAATATGAAGACCAACTTTATTTAATTCTTCTGTGCAACCTTTAACAATAATTTTAGATGCATCCGCATCAGCCAACTGAACAACATCATTTGCAGACACAAATGTTTTAGCAACCCATTCACGGGCTGCACTGTAAAGTATTTTATGGTCAATGGAATCTGTTAACGTTACTATTTCTGTGTATATTCCTTTAGCAAAATTATTGCCATGGATTGTTAATATAAAAAACAAAAATAATGTTTTAAATTTAAACAAATTGTGAGTCATTGTAATACCTCTCATTTAAATAAATTGTTAGCTACTTTATTTTATCTGCGAATTAAAAATTGCAGTAATTAATTACTTTTTTAAAATCTCATTAATTTTTCCTGACATATTATATATGGTCAAAGACAAAAAACCAGAAATGCCTATTAACGCAATAATCAGCAAAAAAATGTCTGCTATATTGAAAATAGTATATTGTTCTTTTGTGATAGCGTAAAAGCATTTCCGTATAATGTAGTAAAGTAAAGCATAACCAGAAATTGAACTAATGAACTGTTCAAAAAATTTACGTACTTTATGAATGAAAGGTATATCAGAATATTTATCAGTAAATACACGAGGTATAACAATAGCTTGAAATAAAATCGCAATTATTGAAAAAACGATATAGAAAATATTAAAACATCTCATTTGCAACTCCTTTATAAATATTTATAAAATATAATCATAATTTATCGAACAAATATTACGAGCAATTAATTTCTGTTTTTAATTGAAAAAAAATTATTGATATTCTTTAAATATTTTTCTTAACCCCCCAAAAGGCCTCTTTAAAAAATGGAGACCAAGAATTTCGACCAACTATCGATTGATTAAACTTTCAAAAAAACGCCTATTCACCCGAAAAAGCTGAACCTTTATATTCCACGTCATGCATAGTATGGTTTTTATCAGTATGTATATTGACCCTTTTTATTATGTGGCATATCCGTCATGGTAAATTTCCATAATAGGAATATACTATAATTATCTTCAAAAGAGAAGCAAACGAAGCGCTGTTTTTTGGGCGAATATGAACTGGTATTTTATATTGCCGGTTATTGGTTTGATTCTTCTCCAATGTTTTCCATGGTCTGTTTTTTTAAACCGCAATTTCCCTTTATTCCGGTAGATTCTCCAATATTCGCTTTCGTATGTATCCCCGTAGTTGCATGTTGCGGGCGGTATACGCCTATAACTCTTTTTAAACACGCCCTTGAAAAACAAATCATGGAATATCCGGCCTGTTATATGCCATTGTCAAACGCCTCGCGGAGTGTTATAATGTATTGTGCCCTGATGTCTTGTAATGGAATGTGTTCTGCTTTCAGCCTCTTCCACCGTAGTCGAGGAAGCGGGGTGGGATGGGAAGCTGGTGCATGAAAATGACATTGCGACAGTTACTAATTTGAACGGAAAACGCTTTTTGCTGAGTTACAAGGTATATGAAGTTGCATCTATTTAAACCGGCGGCATTGATTTTTTTATTGCTCTGTATACCCGGCTCTTCCCAGCATGCGCGGATGGAGAATATCAAATTCCGCCATCTTTCGATAGAGCATGGCCTTTCCCAGAGCTCTGCATTTTCGATAGTGCAGGATACAAAGGGCTTTATCTGGATCGGCACCGAAGCGGGACTGAACAGGTACGACGGTTATAGCTTCAAGGTGTTTGAACATGATCCGGAGAATCAGGGGAGCCTGAGTAACCAATTTGTCCTGGTAATATATAAAGACAGATCCGGGGTTCTGTGGATTGGAACGGAAAACGGGCTCAACAGGTTCGACGCGATACATGAGCGCTTTACACGGTTTCTGAAAAATCCGGATGATCCGAACAGCTTGAGTAACAACAGGGTTACCGCTGTTTGTGAGGATCGCTACGGTTTTTTCTGGATCGGCACCGAATTCGGCCTGAACAGATTTAATAAGGAAAAGCAGCAGTTTACCCAGTATTATACATATCCTGATAATCCTTATTGTATAAGCAGCAACCAGATACGGGCGATATTTGAAGATAAATCGGGCGTACTCTGGATAGGGACGTATGGCGGCGGTCTTAATCAATACGACCGGAAGAACGACCGTTTTTTCTGCTATAAAAACGTGCCCGGCAACCCTACCAGTTTAAGCGACAATCATGTCCTGTCAATGTATCAGGATAGAGACGGTATGCTCTGGATCGGTACCGAAGAAGGAGGGCTTAATACCTTTGATTATGATAACGGAACGTTTATGCGCTATCGGCACGACGCCGATGACCCGCACAGTATAAGTGATAATAATGTCAATTGTATGTATGAAGACGAATACGGCACTTTCTGGGTAGGAACCAATGGCGGCGGCCTGAATATATTCGACCGGCTGAAACGGGAATTTGTCAGTTTTACCAGCGGGTCTGACGAGCAAGGCAGTATAAGCGGCAACGGTATTATATCAATATGCGAAGATAATAACGGCATTTTGTGGTTTGGTACCTTGGGCGGGGGTATCAATATGTACAGCAGGGAGACACAAAAATTTGTTCACTACAAATCCCGTGTGAACGATCCGAACAGCCTCAGTTATAAAAATATCCGGCCTATCTATGAAGATTCCACCGGTGTTCTCTGGATAGGAACCGACGGCGGCGGACTTAATAAACTCGACCGGAAAACAGGCGTTTTCAAACGATATCAATATAATCCGGATAAGTCAAACAGTATAAGCAACAACCGGGTATTCTCTATCTGTGAAGATCATTCGGGCTCCTTCTGGATAGGCACGGAAGGAGGCGGGCTTAATAAATTTGATAGAGAAAAAGAGCAATTTGCCCGGTATATGCACGACCCGAAAAATTTCAACACTCTGGGCGATAACAGAATAAGGGTGATACGGGAAGACTCGTCAGGTTTTCTCTGGATTGGAACCAATGGCGGCGGGCTCGATAAATTTAACCTCCGAACGGAGACGTTCGTTCATTACAAAAATGATCCGGATAATCCCCATAGCCTGAGCAACAACAGGATTTACAGTATGTATATAGACCGCTCAAACGTACTCTGGATCGGCACTTTTGGGGGCGGGCTTAACCAATTTGACCGGGAAAAGCAACAATTCATCCATTATAAAACCGACCCTGACGACAGCACCAGTATATGCGAAAATTTCATATTATCCATTGTTGAAGACAGCAAAGGATCTTTCTGGGTAGGAACCATAAGCGGGCTTAATAAGTATGACAGATCGAAAGGTGTTTTTACCCGGTATACGACAAAGCATGGTTTGCCTGATAATTTTATCTACGACATACTTGAGGACGGCAGAGGGTTCCTCTGGCTGAGCACCAATAAAGGTATTTCACGATTAAATCCGGAAACAATGGAAATTAAGAATTTCGATGTAAAGGACGGTCTGCAAAGCAATGAATTTAATACCGGAACAGGCCATCTGTCCCGAAACGGAGAGATGTTTTTCGGGGGTATTAATGGTTTTAATTCCTTTTTTCCGGACAGTATTATCGACAATCCGTTCGTACCGCCGGTTGTCATCACCTCGCTTCAGATATTCAACAAACCGGTGAACACCGGAGAGATACGCAACGGACGCATCATTCTGAAAAACTCAATGACGGTAACGAAAGAGATTACCCTGTCCTTCAAGGATAATGTTTTTTCATTTGAATTTGCAGCGTTGCATTATGTCGCACCGGAGAGAAACCAGTATGCCTATATCATGACCGGGCTTGAGAAGGATTGGAACTATGCCGGTAACAGGCGGTTTGTCACCTATTCCGGTATCCCGCCGGGTAAGTATATCTTCAGGGTCAAGGGCTCCAATAACGACGGGATATGGAACGAGGAGGGCACCTCGGTCAGTATAATAATCAACCCGCCGTTCTGGAAAACCTGGTGGTTTTATTTCCTCTGTTTTATTATTCTCACGATAACAGCCGCAGCAGCATACACCAGTCATATTAACCGGCTGCAAAAACAAAAAGAGGAGGAGGAGCGGGTAAAGGTTATAACGGACGTCAGCCAGGTTCTGGAGCATGGAAGGGCGACAATATACCGGAGGAACCGTAAAGCCGATGCCTATGAGTATATGGGTAACGGCATCAGGGATATTTCCGGATATACTCCCGAAGAAATCACGCTCTCTCTCTGGCGCAGTATTGTCATTTCGATTGAATTAATCGGCGAACATTCTGATTTGTCACTCGAAGAAGCATTTGATCGTATGCAGGGCGGGAAGCTTAACAGTTTTGTCATGGATTTTAATCTGCGCACAAAAGCGGGTGATATCCGCTGGGCGCGCGACATAACAACCGCTCTGCGCGATGAGTCGGGGAATTGTTACGGATATCTGGGGATCATACTGGATATTACCGATCGTAAACTGGCGGAACTGGAGCTGTCTCAGAAAAGAAGGAGTATTCAGCTTACGCTGTTCGAGCATACGCCCGATCCGATATTTATTTTCGATAAAAAGACGCATACATTTCTCGATTGCAATAAAGCGGTTTTGGAGACGTACGGGTATTCAAAGGATGAGATACGGTCCATGACCCCCTACAACCTTCATCCTCCTGAAGATTTCAGGAAGGTTGAGAAAAATATAGACGTACAAAATGTCGATGCGCCGAACGAGTACCGGCATATTACGAAAGAGGGCAGGCTTATGGATGTGGAGATCGTTTCCGACGAGACGATGTATGAGGGGCAGCCCGCATGGATCAGCATGGTCCGCAATATCACCGAGCGTAAACAGGCGCAGGTGCGGCTTACTCAATTGTCGTCGGAACTTACAATGAAGAACAGGGAGATGGAGGAAGATCTGCGGCTGGCTCACGAGGTTCAGCTGGCGCTGCTCTCCCAGAATTACCCGAAGTATTATCCCAGACATGCTCCGCCGGAACAAAGCACGTTGCATTTTTTTCACCGGTATATTCCTACCAGCACTCTGGCAGGGGATTTTTTTGAGATTCTTCCCATTACCGATGATACAGCAGGGGTTTTGATTTATGATGTCATGGGCCACGGCGTCCGCACCTCTCTTATCACTGCGTACGTTCACGGCTTGATAGGAGAACTCATGCCGCTCAGTTCCAATCCGGGCGCATTTATAACCAGGCTGAATATCGGGCTCAGCGCAATTACGAATCAGTTTTATATCGGAATGTTCGCCACCGCTTTTTATTGCGTGGTTGATATAAAAAACAGCCTGCTCCAGTGTACCAATGCGGGGCATCCGGCTCCCTGTATATTGCAAAGGGATACGAATGCGGTTACCATGATACATAATGGCGAAAAACGGCCGGACCCGCCCTTAGGTCTTTTTAATGATCTTGAGTACACGACGTTTCAAATCCCGATACGGTATAATGATATTATCCTCTTTTATACCGACGGTATTTACGAGGTTGAGGATAAAAACCAGAAGATTTTCGGCCCGGACCGCCTTTTGGAAACAATTAAAAGCCAGCTGCATAAACCGCCGGAAGAGATGCTGGACGGGATACTGGGAGAGATCAATCAGTATGCAGGCACCCGTGAATTCAGGGACGATGTGTGTATGGTTGCGATGCATGTGAAGAAGGCATTAAGCGGCTCCCCATAAGCAAATCGCCAGAAAAAGCGACTGCGTCCGATTTTATGATTTCTGGTTGAAATACAAGGCAATAAAAAGGCTGTAGGTCTCCTTCAATTGTTCGTCAAACTCCAGTTGAGGATACTGTTTGTAGTTTGAAAGGTCCTGTTTCTGCCACTCTTTCAGTTGAAAGATCAGTTCGCGGGCTGCTATTCTGACTTTTATCACGTAATCTTTTTTTGCAAGCCAGTTTTCAATCCGTTCCTCAGATTTTCTGGAATTCAGCGAAACGTCAAACAGTTCGTCGGGAATATTGGTTTTTTCCGGCAGGGCTTTGGCAGATCCGACAATGGCGCAGCTGAGATAATAAAACCCCTTTAAAAACCTCGGGAAAAAAGAGTCCAGATAGAGGCATTTGCCAAAACGCTGTTTTTCGAGGTCATTCTCGAAAATGGTTAACGTCGCAATGAGTGATTCGACTACCCTGCCGATATGCTCCTTCTCAAATTCCGAACAAACATAAAACTGGCCCGGCGTCTCGGCGTAGGTGATTTTTTCCCTGCCGTTACGCGTATTTTTAATAAGGACGTCGTCGGCGCGTGTTATAAGCGCATACTCTTTATCTTCATCAATCGCGACCCTGACCTTTTTAAACTCGGACGGCTCGGTTTCATCGAGCGTGCTCAGTTTAACCAGAGGAATAGTGAAAGGGGTGCGCTCTTTGGGCGTCTGTGCATGGGTATAGGAGAAAGCGAAAACCGTTATCGCTATCCCCGCCAGTAATTGCAGAGCTTGTAACACCAGGACCTCTTTAATGTAAAGCGACGTCGTATTCAATGTTCGTTTCGCCGTTTCTAATCCCTGTCTATCTATATAAATGTAATAGAAATTCCGCCAAATAACAGTTAAAAATATGCTGTGAATTCAAAATAGAGTAGAAAATAATATTTGTTACCGGCTGAACCGGATTATTATCCTAAATTTCAGGATAATACTCCCTCATAGGGATAAATAAAAGTGGAAGTAAACTTCCTACTTTTATTTTATTCGTAAGAGCGGATGGTCTTTAGTCCCTCCGCTCAACGCATTATTACCCTTACAATGCATCATCAATAACCCTGCCCTGTTTATTTCATTAAAACATGGTTTGCGCCTTTTTTCCAGTCAAAAACAGATTTTTCCGCTGATTTTCGCTGTAACAAAAACGCGGGCTCAGTCGTGTATATTAATGAATGTTCAAAGAGTTTTCCGGCGCTGGCCGGGTGCACCTGAAGATAGGGCCGGTTAACCGTCCTGAACGGTTTATACCTTTAAAAGGAGGTCCGGTTATGTCGTATATGCATAATTATCCGTACGCCGCAGGTAACGCGGAATCGGGCGACGACGAGGAGATGCAAGGGAGAATTTTATCCGTTTATGAATACAACGAGATTTTGAGGTCGCGCTCCGACATTTTTGTTGTTGATAACGATGTTTTTCTGAAAAAAACCGAACTGTGCTGCTGTATCATCGCCGGTATTATCGGCCTGCTGTTATTTAACGCGGAACAGACCATGCGGGTCGCCACGGATATGATAGACCCGTATGCTTTGGCCGGCAGCCGTGAACAGGGAGTTATCCGGATATTGAAAGATCCGGTGCAACTCACACGGGAGATCCCGCCAAAAGTGGTTGACCGGCCGGTACGGCTTGCTCCCCGGCAACCGACAGCGGGTGCAACGACGCGTTCGGTCGACGGGAGAACAGGCGGTGGCAACTATGCTGCCCGGATAATGAAAAAAGGGGTTCTCGGACACCTGAGCAATTTTGTGTTCGGCAGGGATGTTCACGGGGATTTGTTCGGCAAAGGGGGCAGACCCGCCGATAATATGGATGCTTTTCTGCTGGGAAAAAACGGGATCGGCAAGGGAAGCTCTTCCGCCGCAGGCAGAATGGGACCCGCGGTTATCGGGTTTGGCAACGGGATCAGCGGCGGTATCGGGGGCGGTATTGATGGCGGGTCCGGCGATATCGAGGGTTTAATGACCGCCGATTATGTTGCGCTTCAGATAAAAGAGCCGGGAAGAGAGGGCGGAAGACGCTTAACCGTCGATATGCAAACGAATACGACGATACGTATCGGCGGCAGGAACAAGAACAGCATCTCGCGTGTCGTGCAGCAAAACCTGGCGTCACTGCGGTATGCATATAATATGAGGCTTCGTGAGAAACCCGGCCTCAAAGGCAAGGTTACCATACGGTTTGCCATAGACGAGTTCGGCAGGGTCATTTTCTGCGACGTTGTCGGGTCCACGATGTATGACCGGGATTTTGAGAACTCCGTAGTATCAAAAATAAAGGCGTGGGTATTTGATAAAATCGATATGCCGGGGGATGTTACGGAGGTGGAGTACCCGTTTGTGTTTTCGATGTAGTGGTTCAAATTGAACAGGCGCTTTGCGGTGTTGCTGAAAATACTTTCGTAATGTATATTTACAAAGTCAATATTCGCGGAATCGAGAGATAGGTACCATTTTCCGGGACAGCCTGTGGACCGAAACACGTTCAACGAGATCTATGACAAGTACTCCAGAAAGCTCTACAACTACGCTTTGTGGTTGACGCGGAACAAGGAATCATGTAATGATATTATACAGGCTGTCTTTATCAAATTATGGAATCAGCAGCGGCACTATCATCAGGATAACGAGCTCGAGGCGTGGCTCTATACGGTAACCAGAAACGCGTGCATGGATTTTTTCAGAAGCTATGCCCGGTTCAGCAGATTCCGGGTTAAATATCTGCACGAGACGCCCGTATACGAGACAGAGCCTGCTGAAACCAGGGCGGTGTGGGATATGCTTGATACTCTGAGCGAGAAGGACAGAAGTATTTTATACCTGCATTTCCGTGCCGGCTACTCCTATAAAAAGATTGCGGAGGTTCTGGAAATAAAGGAGACTGCCGTGCGAGTCTCTGCGTTCAGGGCTCTGGAGAAATTACGGGAAAAGTGTACGAAGGAAGTTTATGAATCAATTAGTTGAACAACATCCGGAAAAAGAGACGCTGACCGCGTTCGCCCTCTACAGTCAGCACAGCGAGGTCCGGGATCATATCGAATCCTGCGAGCCTTGCTCCCGCCACGTTCAGGAGGTGCGCATCCTTCGGGATGTGCTGCAGAACATCCCCGAAGAGGAGGTGCCCGAAACGCTGCGCTGCGCCATTATAAAGGCTGCAAAGAAAAAGAACCCTGTTTTCGGAGAGTGGTTTCAATTCGACCTGGCGACCTGGCACAAGAATCCGTTTTTGATCAGTATGGGGTTGATACTGTTTGTTGTTTTTTGCTATATATTTTTTGTTTTCGTACTCTAATCGACATGAGTAGATTTTTCTTTGTGAAATCAAGGTTTTTCGTGCTCGTGCTCGTGCTCGTAATCGATTGATTTGAAAAGCTGTAGTTATCGGTTACAACAACGAGCATGACTCCAAATGCGGAATATAGAATAAACGTAAGCGTTCACGCCCCCTAAATCTCCCACTGTTCGTGGGATTAAAACCCCTTCGGGGGACTTGTAAAGTGTTGATATTTATTATCCCTCCGGCAAGCTGCGGGATAATACTGCGTAAGAGCGGATGGTTTGGGTACAATCCCTCCGCTCAACGCAGTATTATGTCATTAAACTCTCTGATGACTTATTTATTTGACAGAAGTTATACTATAGATCTCTTTCAAAGGCTTTTAAACAAAATTTCTCAAAAGAGCAAATCATTTATACTTGTTGAATGATTTATAACTACAATAAAAGAAAGTCATTACAAGTCCCCCTTCGGGGGATTTAGGGGGCGTGAAGGGTTACGAATAAACAGAACTATCGCAGCATCTGCTAACCCGAAGAATCAATGCACCGCTTGTTCACCCGGAATACTTTTTTACCGCCCCGGCCTGTTCTTCAACGCATCATCCAGCAGCATCTTTATCTCTTTATTCTCCGGATTGATGCTGTTGGCCAGCCTGAACAATTCAGCGGCTTTGTTCATATCGCCTTTGCTTTTATTGATCAGGCCGTGAAAATAATACTCCTGCGCCTGGAGGTAGCGTTTCATGGTCTCCGGGTTTTCGATATTGACGAAGTGTTTTGTCGGGTCGGTGCGGTATTTGAGCATCTCCATGAAATTCAGGTGCCAGTTCTCTTTTCGCATGCTGTAGGGAGAGAAGAAGTCGAGAAACGGCCGGTTATCGGTGTGAATTTCGGATTTTCCGGTAAACGCTTTAATATCTTTTTCGTCAAGAAATAAAGACGTTGCTACAAGGTATGGGTCGTTGAGAATGTTGTCGTTGAGCACCTCGAGGAACCCGGTCAGGAATCTGAAATCAATGGTATACTGTTTCTCCGCTCCAAGCAAAATGCAGTGAGAGTGTCCAAGCCATACGCTGGAATTGGGAAAAACAGAGGCGAATGTTTTGACAATCGATTTGAATTCAGCCGTTGCTATTTTATGCAGCGGCAGATACTGGGTTACCACGCCGTTCTCTTTCAGGTGATTTTTGCATAAAAGGAAGTACTCTCTGGAATAGAGATTCCCGCATCCGAGGGTCGGGTGCGTGGGGTCGCACGAAATGACGTCGTATCTGGTATCGGTTAACAGCAGGTGACTTCTGCCGTCGCCGCTGATGAAGTTCAGCTTCGGATTTGCGACGATATTGTTGTTATACGCCGAGAAGTATCCGGCGCCCTCTTTCACGCCGGGGCAGATCTCGACGCAGTCGATTTTCTTTACCAGGTGTTTTGCGATTTCGGCGGTGGTTATTCCTATGCCGAACCCGATGACCAGCACATCCTGCGCGAACGGGTTGATCAGGAACGGAAGGTGGCCGAGCATTTTCACGACCATGACCGCGTCGTAGGTTGCGCCGCACACCGCGTTGTTGTTGACATAGAGCGTGCGCACGCCGGTTGTTTTGTCCTCGCGAACGGTCACGGTTCCTTCGGAGGTCTCTTTGTAATAGAGGATCGCATCCGCGCCGGCTTTCGCCCTATAGATCGACGGCGGGTGAATGGTCGAGTTTGTCGTGCCGTGATTGATTAAAAACGCCCCGATGATAATGAGCAGCGTGTTGCCAAGTATGAGTCTTTGCCTGCCTGCCATGCCGGTATCGATACAGGCCAGTGCGGTTCCAAGCGCCAGGCTGATCAAAGCAATAATGCTAATTCCCCACGAGACCCCAAGAAGCGGAATCAGGATAAAACCTGCGCACAGCGGGCCGATGATACTGCCGATGGTATTCAAAAAATAGACCCTGCCGATATTTTTGCCCATGAAGTTGATGTCGGAGGTATACAGGGTGCACAGGATGGGAAAACTTATACCCATGAGTAGTGCCGGTATCAATAAGAGGATTCCTGAAAGCAGGATTCCGGGAACGAAAATTTTAAGCACGGGTAGTCCGGCCAGGAATCCGTTTATGGGGAATAACAGCACCGGTATGCTGTTTAATACGGCGACAATGATAAGGCTGTAGAATCCGATGAGCGATTGCGCGACTGAAAGCGTCAGCAGCAGATTTTTATCTTTGAGAAACCGGGTGAACAGAAAACTCCCGAGGCTGATACCGGAAAGAAATACTATCAGGATGCTCGAAAAGCTGTAGGCCGAGCTCACCAGGAAGATGCTCAACGCGCGCGTGCACAGGATCTCGTACGCAAGGCTGCAAAACCCGGTAATCAGTGCTGCCGGTAATGCGAATCTGATAATACGCGGCGCATAAGCACGGGCAGGAGTTTTTACGCGGTGCTCCGGAGGGGATTTTTTTTCCGCGGATGATACAGAAAAGGTAATACATCCCAATGCCAGATTAATAACAACCGCCAGAAGCTGTGTGCTGAAATGACCAAGCGCGCCCAGAAGCACATATCCGGTCAGGCCCGCACCCAGAATACCGCCCAGCGTATTAACCGCATACAACCCGCCGATTCCGCTTCCTATCTCCCTGTCGCCGGTAATAATAATTTTGCTGATAACCGGCAGCGTGCCGCCCATAAGGAATGTCGGGACAAGCATGGTTAAAAACGAGAGCAGGAATATTAACAGGAACGATGCGGTGTACGAGCTGCTTAAGGCGGAAAAAAAGAATTTGTATAATAAAGGCATTTTGTAAAGAAATACGATGATCGCCGAACAGGAGATGCCGATGCCAAGCTGGAGCATGCCGAAGGTTTTAAACGCATCGTGCCCCTTTTTATCGATATACGCGCCCCAGAACGCGCTGCCGAACCCCAGTCCCGCCATATACACCGACACCACAACCGACGTCGCAAGTATCGTCCTGCCGAAAACCAGCGACAACTCCCGTATCCAGACAAGCTCGTATATCAGGCCGGATATGCCGGAAAAAAAGAAAATGATATAGAGAAGGGACTTGCTGCTCTCTCGTGATACCATGAAATGTTTCATACGCTTGAACCTGTCGTTGTTAATGCTGTTTGTGATAATCCTGAATTCCGCGGTTGGAGTCGTGCTCGTGCGCGCTGCGCAGCGATGGGATAATCGTACTCGTAATCGATACCTGCAACAATAAAAACTTTTCATCTGCCGGGTGTTTAATCTGTAAAGCGATCAATTTATTAAACTACTCTTCAAATCAATCGATTACGATTACGAGCACGAGCACGATGTAACTGCTGATTTTAGGATACTAGTAATATACTACGTATATGAAGAAAAAATGTAGAATTTCGGGAAATTTGTTAACGGGCTTAAACCGTATTGCTATACAACATAATACCTTAAATTCACGACAAAGAATTTTCCTTATTCCTGAATTTTTTGTTGTATATTATATTATTCAGGAGGAATTTTGAAGGGGTAGTATGTAATATAAAAAAAACAAGAAGTCTTCATCATATTTCACACATCCTTCTGCGTTATCAGCATGAACACTTCTTCTATATTCCAGTTAATCAGAATCCCCCCTTTCAACAACAGCATGTTCAGAGTATCTTTTTTAAAGAGAAACGAACAGCATTTATCCGGATTCCCGGCATCCCGACAAAAAATGTCGGATAAAAGGGAAATCAATCGATCATATATTCAATGGAACAAAGCAGGCGGATACAACATAATGTCAACAAACCGTCCCATTTTTGGGACGGTAAATCCTGAAAATGAGACGGTTGTACAGGGAAAACATTGAAAATTGAGCTGATTTTGAGGTTTTTATTTGGCATGAAAAATGCAATATATTAACTATTTAATCGGTTTCATCATTCGGAAGACAAAACATTTATTGTTAAAATAAAATTACTAATACAACACTATATACAATAATAAAATTTGGAGAATGGCATTATGAAAAGAGATTTTATTAAAATTGTCGTCGGAATATTACTTATGCTGGTGATTACCGATATTTTTGCATTAAAGCCATATTCAAATCAATGGAGGCGCACTGCAGCATTTGAGTATAAGAAAGGAAGTGAGGAGATTTTTGTTAAAAGCGAATATATTGACGATAAATATATTCTGTTATCCTATAGCCTCCCTGAAGCGGAAATAAATACTATCAATAAAAAGATTGAAAACAAAACCGTGTCCCAGGTCTTTATTGGTGATGCTCCACAGGCAATTTCTGAAGGTGAGCCCATTGTACCGGTAATTCCTGTAAAAACAATTATTCCAAAGGATTATTCGCCTGATCTGAAAAATATTACAGTGGATAGAAAAGACAAAATCTTATTGTCAGGTGTACATTTCATTAATTACGGAGAAGCGACATTCCCCTTGATGCCCGGTATTAAACCGCGAAAGGTTGTGCCTAAAAAAGAGATTTATGATAGCGATAATGCTTTTCCTCAAAAGTCGTTTGATTATATTTGTGTTCAGAAAAAACATGGTGTGAGCATTGCCTATATTAATCTTTACCCGATTACTTACCATCCTAAATCCGGAAAAGTCTTTTACTATAAAACGGTTTCTTTAAAGATTCCTATTAAAAAGACTCGCACCACAAAAGGCTCTTATATAAAAGGACGCATAGAGAATTTCAATTATTACCAAACAGGAGCTGATAATCCGGAAGCGCTGAAAACATATATTACACGGGGACCAGCGGAATCAAAGGTTTTGGGTATATGTAACCCGTTGGATAGCTATAGATATGTTCTTGTTACCAATCAGGCGTTAAGAGATGCGACAACTGATGTAACTGTCCGTGACCTCGTTGCGCATAAACAAGCGAGAGGCCTTAGCACAACGATTGTTACTACCGAAACTATCTATGCTACTTATTCGGGTGTGGATAATGCAGAAAAGCTGCGCAATTTTATTATTGATGCATATACTAACTGGGGAACTGAATATGTGCTCCTTGGGGGAGATATTAATATCATTCCCATGCGCAGCTTGTATTGCAATTCTGCTTCCGGAGCGGACAATATCCCCAGTGATCTTTATTATCAGTGCCTTGATGGGAATTATAACAGCGATGGTGATTCTTATTGGGGCGAGCCTACTGATGGACCCGGCGGAGCAGATGTCGATTTGATGGCTGAAGTTTCTATTGGCCGGGCGTCTGCTGAAAATGCCCAGGAGATGTCGAATTTTGTGTATAAAACATTGGCGTATGAAAACGAATCCGATGCAGAGCCGTCTTTGCGCAAAGTGTTGATGATTGGGGAGCAGCTTGGTTTTGGAGGACCCTCGGAATATGCCGACTCTTCAATGGAGGAAATACGCCTGGGTTCCAACAAACATGGCTACACGACTACCGGATTTGCCACCTGCCCTTTGTTCAATGTGAAGACACTCTATGATAGCCCCACTTTCACCTGGTCGAAGCAAACTCTTATTGATTCCATAAATTCCGAACGGTTCAGCATTTTTAACCACCTCGGGCATGCAAATGCCGATTATGTCATGAAGTTATATAATGCGGACGCCGATGCTGTTACCAACAACAAATTCATTTTTGCCTATTCACAGGGGTGCATTCCCGGTAATTTTGAAGTTGACTGCATTGCAGAACACTTCACAACCTCAAACAGGCACGGCATGTATGCCGTGGTTTTTAACGCTCGATATGGCTGGGGAAGATTCAGCAGCACCGATGGCCCCAGCCAACGGTTTCACCGGCAATTCTGGGATGCTTATTTCAGTGAATATATGTATAACCTTGGTATAATAAACGCCGACAGTCATGAGGATAATATATGGGATATAAATGGTGAAAATATACGCTGGTGTTTTTACGAAACCAATCTTCTCGGCGATCCTCAAACGCCTATGCGGGGGCAAATAACAGGGCCATCGGTTACCTACTCTTCCCATTTAATTTCTGATGTGTCGGGTGGTAACGGCGACGGTTTAATAAATCCTGGCGAGCAGATACAAATAACCGCAACATTAATGAATGTCGGCAGCGAAGTTGCCCTTGGCGTAGATGCTACGCTTTCAAGTTCCGACACGTATGTTTCTATCCAGAATAATAACGCGTCTTTCGGGGATATTCAATGTTGCGGCGCAACGAAACAAGCGCTTGATAATTATGGCATTACTATTTCACCGAGTTGCCCGACCCCGCACACCGTCACCTTTGATTTGAACATTACTGACAGTGATACCGGATCCTGGACATCTCAATTCACGATCACCGTTTACACTTCAAGCCAAATAAGCGGATATGCAAGGACTTTCACCGGGACGAATCCTGTCGCAGGAGCGACAGTGCAATATTCAGGACCGCTGTCCGGTTCTGTGACGACAAATAGCAGCGGGTATTATATGTTCGGGGCTATTAACGGAACATATTCGGTTTTTGTGCGCCATAATGATTATCTGCCCAGTGATACCCAGCAGGTAACCATTCCCCCCAATGCTGTAAATATTAATTTTGCCCTTAAACGGCCGGTGATTATCCTTTCTCCGTTGTCGATAAAGGATACTGTCTTGGTCGGTGATTCACTGGTAAGCGGTATTAATATTGCGAATAACGGAGACGCTCAACTGGCGTTTTCAATCACTTCTGTGGATCATACCGCATCAACGGTCATTATGGCTAACCAATTGTATGATGAATCCCATTTTATTGAGCTGGCTAAAGACCAAAAGGATACACGCATCGGGATTCCGGTTGCGCTTAATAAAGGCGGTCCCGATAATTTCGGGTATTCGTGGAAAGACTCCGATGAGCCGGGAGGACCCACGTATGTGTGGAACGATATAAAAGCTACGGGAACACTCTTGAGTACCGTCTCCGGATGTGACGACTGCTTTCAGGCGCAGCCGATTAGTTTTTTATTTCCGTTTTACGGCAATGAGTTCGATACGATATATGTAAGTTCAAATGGATTTATAACGTTCGGCGCAGGTTCAAGCCAGATTGCCAATTATCCTTTGCCGAGCACAAGCGCACCTCCGAACCTGATTGATATGTTTCATGATGACCTCTACCCAAGTTCGCAGGGCGATGTCTATTTCAAGGATGAGGGAACCAGAGTTATCGTACAGTTTGATAATGTTCGCGCATACGATGGATCGGGAAATTATACATTCCAAATAGTATTGGAAGAGAGCGGAAGTATCACGTTGTATTATTCCAGCCTGACCGGAACATTAACCGGCTGTACTGTGGGAATACAAAACGCTGCTCGTAATGACGGTTTAACGGTTGTATATAATGCTTCGTATTTAAAAAATAACCTTGCTGTTAATATCAAATTTAAACCGGATTGGCTCCGTGCTGCTCCTCTAGCAGCAACGGTTAATCCCGGGCAATCACTTCCTATCGCTCTAACCCTTGATGCAACTGAATTGTTAGGAGGACCCTATTACGGTTCATTAGAATTTCTGCACAATGATCCGGTGTCGAATAATCCTTTTATTTTACCGTGTACTCTGATGGTAGACGGGATCAGGCGTCTATCTGTTGTTCCGGCAAGTTATAATTTCGGTACTGTCTGGGTCGGGCAGCATGATACTGTTGAACTTACGCTGATAAATAATGGTGATGAACTGACGACCGTAACTTCGATGCCATGTAATAATCCGAAATTTTCTCCGCTCGTTTCATTGCCGTTATCAGTGCCTCCGTCAGGAGAACAAAAAGTTAAGGTTGTTTTCAGTCCTTCAACGGTAGGTAATGAAACTGGTATTTTGAGAGTTAATAGCGATGCAGAAGACAATCCGGTGCTTACGGTAAATCTATCCGGAACAGCAACGTTGCCCCCACAGATCAGCATAACACCATCATCGATTTGTCGCACAGTAAATGCAGGAGACAGTGCAACCGGTAATCTGACAATTTCCAACAGCGGCGGTGATACGCTTCGGTATCGGGTTTCGGTAAAAACAGCGACAACAGCACTAGGGTTGTCTGATAGACAACGCCGCATGGTTACTCTACCGGAAAATACTGTATTTTGTTCGGACAAACCGGATGTTTCTTCTGATATGGCCCAGAAAACGATTGTTATTCCATCGTTGGAACTTACATCACTCGATCTTTCTGGCGTAAATATCATGTACGATGTCTACCACGGCGAACGCGACACATCGTATGTTTCAACATTGATTAATGATGTGAAACTGCGCGGTGCCCGGATTGTTAAAAACACTGCATCTATCACGGTGTCGAGCCTTGACTCAATTGATATTCTCTGGATAGATGATGATGGCTATACTACATTTTCCGCTGCTGAATCAACAACAGTCGTTAACTGGATCATGGGGGGAGGCAGTCTCTTTACGCACTGTGATGCGCCGATTTTTTTTCAGATGGTTGTACGGCCGTTCGGTATCGCCTTTGGCGGGAGCTATGTAAGCGGTACCACAACGAATATCGTAGCGCACCCCATTACTGACAGTGTTTTTCAGGTATATCTCAGCGGTCCGATGACTTCATGTATCGTCAGTGGAAACGCCCAGATGATTGTGCGGGACATCGGTAACAACGGCCACGCCTGTATTGCCGAACCAGGTAATGGTCGTATAGTAACAGTTGTTGATGATGACTTTCATAACTCATCCATCACGTATGCCAACAATCGCCGTTTTGGTAATAACATAATCGACTGGCTGGTACGAGGCAGTTCAAGCCGATGGTTGTCTGTTTCTCCCGATTCCGGAAAAGTCCCACCGGAAAGCCAATCCAACCTTATGGCGAAATTCACTTCAAAAAATATGCTTGGAGGGGCTTATCAGGGGGCTGTGGAGATTACTCATAATTCACCTAGTAGCCCTATTCCTTTTTCAGTACCATGTACTTTGAGTGTGAATGGATTCAGAAGCGTTATTGCTTCACCACAAAATTATGATTTCGGTAACCTATGGACAGGATTGAAAGACACGGCTCTGATTACCCTAAAAAATGCTGGCAATGAAGCGACGGTGGTCAGCGCGATCGCCAGTGATAATGCAGAATTTACTCATGCCGCAGCACTGCCTTTGATTGTTCCGGCGTTTGATTCGGTAAAAGTGAAAGTCATTTTTGCACCGATTGATGTTGGGCAAGAGGCTGGCACCCTGACTATTACTAGCGATGCTGAGGATAATCCTTCGCTGATAGTGAGTTTGACCGGTACAGGCACCGCTTCTCCGGAAATAGTACTCAACCCAGAGTCATTTCATGGATCGGTGAGTGCAGGAGATTCTGTAAGCAGCATATTGAGAATAACAAACACTGGTGGTGATAATCTGACAATTGCTATTAATGCCCAAGCTTCGGGCACACCATTAAGTTTTCAACAGCATACATTTGTATTTCCAAGCGGACAGGGGTATAGGTATCCCAATAAAGATAATAATGTATCAGGAGAGAGTAATAAACCGGCAACCGTTTTCGTTCCTGCAATGATAATAGGAGCATTTGACCTTACGAATATAAGAATAGTATACGATCAATCACATGGTCAGACCGATAGCTCGTATTCCAGTATTTTTATCAATGAGCTAAAACAGCGCGGCGCTTTTGTATTTAAGAATACGAGCCTGATAACTGCGCAGTTGCTGGAGACGGTTGATGTTCTTTGGCTTGACGACGGCTCTAGTACAGACCTATCTTCTTCGGAACGAAGTGCGATTGATGCATGGCTGCGTGAAGGAGGAAGTGTTTTATTGGCTTCTGATGGCCCGAATGCCATGACTTCACTTCCTGCTCCTTATGGGATTTTGTATTCAAGCGGAGGCACTTCCGGTATAACGACAAATATATTACCACATCCAACAACAGACAGTGTTTCCTCGTTATATTTGAACAGTCCTGTTTCCGTTATCAACGATACCGGTGACGCGCAAATTATAGTTTTTGACGGGTCAAATAGCGGTATTGTAGGTGTCGTTGAGGTTGGCAGAGGGAAACTTGCGGTTGTATGTGATGAGTTGTTCTGGGACAGTTATATAAGCAGCGAAGACAATAGGGTGTTTGGTCATAATTTATTTGATTGGTTTGTATCTGGGGGAGGACACTCGCGTTGGTTATCTGTTGAGGCGGATACGGGAACTTTGGGTGCTGGCAGCTACAGAGATATTGCCGTGTGGTTCAACTCGGTTAATTTACTTGGTGGTAATTATACCGGGAGCCTTGAAATACATCATAATGCGCCGAGTTCAGGATCGCCCCTTATCGTTCCCTGCACAATCAGTGTTGATGGCTACCGGCGTTTAACGGTGTCACCTGCTTCTTATGATTTCGGCAACTTATGGGCAGGATTGAAAGACACGGCGCTTATTACCCTAAGAAATGCCGGTAATGAAGCGACTGTGGCAAGCGCAATCACCAGTAATAATGCCGAATTCATCCACGGTGCAACGTTGCCTTTGACTGTTGCTGCGTTTGATTCGGTTAAGGTGAAAGTAATTTTCTCGCCGTTAGATGTTGGGCTGGAGTCGGGAACGCTGAACATCTCAAGCAATGCAGAAGATAATCCGCAACTGTCTGTGGCGATTTCAGGTGTAGGGACCCTGCCTCCTCAGATAGTCTATTCACCTGTCTATTTTGAAAAGAACCTTGTTGCAGGAGACTCCATAATAGATACGTTGCATATTTCAAACACCGGTGGGGATGACCTATCATTTGCTATTAATGCATATTCACAGGCGACATCAATTGCAGGTGCTATAGATATTTTAGCCTGGGTTCCATACACTGATATGACTGGGGAGTACGTCAATACAGTCAGCGCTATTGCACAATACACAGGAAATTATACCATTGATACAACAAAAACATTTACTGCAAGTGTTCTTGAAACCAGGCTTCAGAATAAAGAGGTTTTTCTGGTAATGGAGCAGGAGAATGGAACAATACCATCAGGAACCGGTACATCCTTCCGGAATATTCTGGATGCTTTTTTACAGCGTGGCGGGATAATAATATATCTCTGCCCTGGCTTGGGCGGCAGTACTACTCAGTTTCTAATTGAAGCTGCTTTGGTAGAATTATCCTATGTATCATCCGCTTCAAGCGGGAATATTACGATACTGGATCCTGCTCACCCGCTTTTTAAGGATATAACAATAGCTCCTACCATGCTCAATGCGACGAGTTATTGTACTGTCAATAATAATTCTACGATAACGTTGGCAACGTACAGTACGGGTATGGTTATATCGGAGAAAAAGATACACAATGGATATCTTATCACGCTTGGTCCTGATTTTTATGAAAAAACAGATTCATGGGCAAGAATTATTTCCAATGCGGTGCAAAGAGGGCCGGCAAGTCCCGAATGGCTGCATGTGGGAATTGGCTCAGGGGTTATACCTGCAGGCGCAATCGTTGGAGTGCCGGTGAATTTCAATTCTAGAGGACTGTTAGGAGGGCAGTATACCGGAATTCTTGAAATAACACATAATGTGCCGGGTCAGAGCGAAATCCATGTGCCGTGTACGCTGCATGTCGATGGCTTTAAAAGAATTTCCGTATCGCCCCAGAGTACCGATTTCGGAAACATCTGGCAGGGAATGCATGATACGGCTGTTTTCACTCTTTCCAATGCCGGTAATGAATCGACAACGGTTAGTATAATAACCAGTGATAACCCGGTTTTTACTTTTCTGGACGCCTTGCCGATAGTTATTTCTGCTTTTGATGAAAAAACAATACGGTTGAGATTCAGTCCATCAGCAATAGGCGCGGAGAGTGGGACAGTAACAATACAGAGCGATGCGGAAGACAATCCCGTATTACTCGTAACACTTTCTGGTGTTGGCACCCAGCCCCCAGTGGCACAGCTTGAGCCGAGGATGTTAAACTACACACTTCTGCCGACTGATATGCCAGCAGATCAGACATCTGTTTTAAGCAACATTGGAGGGGATACTCTGGCCTACCGGATTAATAGTGTGCGTGAGACGGGTACACCGCTTTCTAAATACTCCGGAAATAGAACACCTGTTATCCCGGCTATCAGTTACGACCTTATTTATAATAAAACGAATTATCAGTATCCCTATGTTCCAGGACGAGTAATAGTCGGGTTCAAACAGGATAAACATTCTTTCGCTGATCCGACCATACTTTCTTCAATAGGCACATATACAGTTCGTGAACTTGCAACCGCCATAAATCCGGCAACCAAACAAAAAGCCTACACCGGAAGAAAATTAGTTCTTGTCATGCTGTCGAATAATAATCCTGAAGATGTAATTGCAGCGATTCAGAAATTAAAAAACGATGGGAATGTTGCTTATGCAGAGCCGGATTATATTGTAAAAGCGATAAGCACGCCGAATGATCCTCACTATGCACTTCTGTATGCCATGCATAATACCGGTCAGACTGGCGGTCGCGTTGATGCGGATATTGATGCGCCGGAAGCATGGGATAAACATAGAGGCAACCGCAGGATTTTAATAGGTGTAATTGATACCGGCATTGATTACTACCACCCGGATCTGGCTGCTAATATATGGACTAATCCGGGCGAAATTCCCGGCAATGGTGTTGACGATGATGGTAATGGTTTTATTGATGACATTCATGGGTGGGATTTCGCTTATGATGATAATAATCCTATTGACGGACAATATCATGGAACGCATTGCGCCGGAACCATTGCAGGGGTTGGAAATAATGGTGTTGGCGTTGTTGGAGTAATGTGGGAAGCAAGCTTGGTTGCGATTAAATTTTTAGACGATGCCGGTTCCGGTTCAACAACCGATGCTATTGACGCAGTAAATTATGCGACTGCAATGGGTATACATATAACAAGCAACAGCTGGGGAGGAGGTCCGTTCTCGCAGGCATTGATGGATGCAATTTCAACAGGTGGTCTTTTTATAGCAGCAGCAGGAAATTCCGGTTCAGATAACGACGTTTCACCTCATTACCCTTCAAGCTACGATCTTGATAATGTAATTGCAGTTGCTGCCACAGATCACAATGATAATTTGGCGTCATTTTCCTGTTATGGATTAACGTCGGTTGACCTCGGAGCGCCTGGAGTCCAGATTTACAGTTGTCAGCCTGGTACTGGTTATCAATATCTCGATGGCACATCCATGGCTACTCCACACGTCTCAGGCGCAGCAGGGCTCATCTGGAGCTACAATCCGTTGCTGACCGCTCTTGAGGTTAAACAAATATTGATGGAAAACGTCGATCCGATTTCTTCGTTGAATGGAAAAACGGTAACCGGAGGCAGGTTAAATGTTGAAAAAGCACTCTCCGCAGCAGGACCTGGCTGGCTTTCCATTGCACCGATGGAACCGGGAAGTGTAAATCCAGGCGACAGCACCCCATTTATAGTTACTGTAGACCCGCGGGGGCTTTTAGGCGGCCGGTGGCAAGGAGAGATTGCAGTCGGTACTAATGATCCGCAGAACCCGGAACTCATAATCAGCGTTATTGCCGATATTGACGGAAACAGAAGCCTTGTTGTTAATCCCGCGAGCTATGATTTTGGTAATGTGTGGGTAGGCGCGCGCGATTCAACAGTACTCATATTACGGAATAATGGTAATGAAGCGACGGAAGTAAGCGCTATTACCAGTAATAATGCTGAATTTATTCACTACGCATCATTGCCGTTGAATGTTCCTGCTTTTGATTCGGTAGTGGTGAGAGTCGTGTTTACACCTGTTGATGCCGGGCCAGAATCAGGAATCCTGACTATTGCAAGCAATGCAGAGGATAATCCGGTGTTATCTGTGAGTCTTTCCGGAGTTGGAACTTCACCTCCCGTTATAAATGTTATGCCATCAAGCATATCCAAAGCGGTTCGCCCCGGTGGGATCACCGGAGGTTTATTAACCATCAGAAATACCGGTGGCGATAGCCTTTGCTATGAACTACTTGGTTCTTCAGAAGCGCCGATTATAATCAATGAATTCTGCAACGAACCTGACTTTATTGAACTCTGGAACAGGGGCCGGGATCAGAATATGTCCGGTTGGACTATTACGATTGTGGATAATACAAGCTCTTCAGGCAGCTTTACGTTCCCATCTGGTTATGTGCTGAGAAATGGCAGAAGAGTGGTGCTGCGCGAATTCACCGGCACGGTAAACGATTCTACATTCTACTATGGAGTAAATATTGGATGGGTGGAGAACTCAATTGTTTCATTGGCGCTTACCGATAACACGGGAAGAGGAGTTGACTTTGTCAGAACGGTTAATAGCTCCACGAACCCGCCAGCGGGAACAAGCTGGAGCGGCGGCGGTGTCAACTTTTCGCTGTGGGATGCTGCCCGCAATAATAACAACGATTCAGATTCTCCGATCGATTGGACTATCGCGAGTAGTAACACGGAATTTCGATTAAACCCAGGGCAGGATGGAAATGGGACCTGGCCTGCTTGGCTTTCTGCATCTCGTTCAACCGGAACCATTCCATCAGGCAGACAGGATTACATTACACTTATTTTCGATGCAACAGATCTGATCGAAGGCACTTATACTGCGCAACTGATTATAAACCATAATGCGCCAGGTGCAGGGCCAATTACAATTCCTTTGACTTTAAACGTCGGCGACGTTATCCCCGGCGTTTCACGGATACTGTATACAGGCACTTCTGCTGAAACATCAGCATATGGAAATATTTATATAATGGATGAAATAATTATCGGCAGCCCGACGAGTGGAAGCGCTCGAGGGAGTAAGTATCAAATCCAATTAAAATAGAAAAAAATATTTATTAATACTCATTATTAAGGAGATGTCTATGCTCACCACTAAAACCAAAAGGTTCAAGAACTTCTTCGTAATCGGATACAAACCAATTCCAATGTTTGTATTCATGCTTTCTTTCATCTGTACGGTATTGATAAGCAGCGCATTCAGTGATACAACAACTGCCCTCACAGCACGCTGGAAATTAGACGAAGGCGGTTCCGCCACAACTACGTATGACGCTGTGTCCAGCAGAGCAGGGAATCTGAGAAACGGCCCGGTATGGATAAGTGGTAAAACCGGTAATGCACTCCAGTTTGATAAAACAAACGATTATGTCCGGATAACCGATTTTTCATACCACACGTCAAAGGGAAGGTTCTCATTAACCGTATGGTTTCGGATTACTTCCGATTTACTATCGCCCACTACTACGTATAGCCTGCTGGGTCATGGCAGCCTGGGAACCAGAAAGTCCCTTACCGTATATCTTAAAAACGATACATTACGAACATATCTTTTGGACACCCTGAACAATCCCGGAAAAACAGCATTGGATATTACTGGAATGGGCACTTACGCGAATGATCAATGGCATTTATACTCCCTTTGTGCAGATTCTGCAAATGTTAAAGTATATCTTGATGGCGTTCAAAAGAGCTCTTCCACCAATTTCTTAGGCGGATCAACAAACCGATATAATCCTGCGGACTCGATACTTATAGGAAGAATGAAAAACGGGTCAACTAATTATGCTTTTGGAGGAAAACTTGATGAGATACGGTTTTTTAGCAGGGCGTTGAGTTCTTTGGATGTGTATGAACTGTATACAGGGTTGAATCCAAGAAGACAGGATTCTTTGGCTTTGGTGGCGTTGTATAACAGTACCAATGGCGGTACATCATGGAACCTGCAAAATCCTATCAATACATGGAGCGGTGTTACTGTAACAAATAACAGAGTTGCTGGTATAAATTTGTATGATTTACGCTTACCAGGAACAATACCCCCTGAGCTTGGCAGCTTATCGAATCTGATTGAAATTAACTTCAATAAGAATCAATTCTCCGGCCAAATACCTCCTCAACTAGGTAACTTAACGAACCTTGAAATACTTGCATTAGGAGGTAATAATTTGACAGGAGTGATTCCACCTGAATTGGGTTCGTTATCAAAGCTTAAAACACTGGAATTACTTGTTAATCAATTGGAAGGGCCTATACCATCCAGCTTTAGCGGATTAATTAATCTTGAACGATTGCAAATAAGTGTTAATTTTCTTACAGGGAATTTACCCGTTAACTTCGGAAATCTGACTAAACTTACGCAATGTTATTTAAATAATAACAGATTGACAGGTCTTCCTGATGATATCACTAATATTACGGGATTGGTGGAATTAGATTTAGGTTATAATCAATTCTGCACCCTCTCACCAGCAGTTGTTGCTTGGGCAAATCAGCATGATCCGGATTGGGCATCAGCACAAGAATGCCCCGAACCGCAAATCCAAATAACCGCAACACCGCAAAGCGGCCCGGTTCCTTTAACCGTTAATTTTACTGCGACCAACATAGGCCAAAGTAATATCGATACATGGGCCTGGAATTTTGGTGATGGAGATGGTGATGTGAGTAATGAACAAAACCCGAGCTATACTTATTACACAACAGGAACTTTTACTGCCCAAGTTACGGCAGCAGGTATCGGCGGAACCACCACAGAATCAATAACTATTGAAGCGATTGATGTTTTGAGACGCCAGGATTCGTTGGCATTAGTTGCATTATACAATAGTGCTAACGGTCAGAATTGGATAAGAAATACAAATTGGCTGACGACACAGCCGATTGATTCCTGGGAGGGAATAACTGTTACCAGTAATCGCGTTGAAGGTATAGACCTAACGGATAATAATTTATTAGGTAGTTTACCTGCTGAAATTGGGAATTTAACCGATCTTAAAGTACTGCAACTGAATACTAACCAAGTATCAGGCCAAATACCTCATGAATTATATACTTTATTAAAACTGAGAGATTTAAATTTAGGCAGGAATGCGCTTGAAGGAACGATCCCTCCAGATATAGGCAACCTCAGGTCTCTCCGTATTCTTAGGCTTTATATTAATAATTTTACTGGAACTATACCTGAAGAATTGGGAAATCTTGAAAGCTTGGAATCGTTCTGGTGTGCTGGCAATCAATTTGAAAACCTTCCCAATTCGATTGTTAATTTATCTGGTTTGACCAATTGTCTTATTAAAAATAACAAATTCTGCACGCTCTCCCCAACCTTAATTACATGGGCAAACGAACATGATCCTGAATGGAGTGCCACTCAGGATTGTCCAGATATGCAAATTCAGGTAACTGCGACCCCGCAAATCGGCCCCTTTCCTTTGACGGTACATTTTACAGCAACTAACACAGGTGAGGGCAATATAGAATCCTGGTCTTGGAATTTTGGAGATGGAGGAACGAGTACTGAGCAAAATCCAACCCATATTTATACCACAGAAGGGGCTTTTTGGGCAGAAGTGAGAGCAGATTATCTTGGCAGGGTTAAAATAGAAGGAATAACTATTGAAACATTTGATGCTTTGAGACGGCAGGATTCGTTGGCGCTTGTGGCTTTGTATAATAGCACTGATGGGCCGAATTGGACGAATAAAACAAACTGGTTGACGTTAGAGCCAATTGATACCTGGTTCGGAGTCACTGTTGCCAATAATAGGGTTTTTTCCGTTTATTTAGGATCTGAAGATAGGAACAATTTACAAGGTGTACTCCCCAATGAGATAGGCAACCTGACAGCAGTAACTCAGTTAGTTTTTGAGTATAATTCATTGGTAGGATCGATCCCTTCTTCGATAGGAAATCTGATTAATCTTGACTGTTTCATTATTGGGAACAATCTAATGTCTGGCGCAATACCTGATGAAATAGGAAATTTAATAAAACTCAATTTGTTTGACATAAGTGATAATGAATTTACTAATCTTCCCGCCTCGATTACGAATAATGTGAGACCGCAGAACGTATGTGATTTAGGTGGCAATCGATTTTGCACCCTCTCTCCAACGGTAACAACCTGGGCAAACCAGTACGACCCAGATTGGGCCTCCACCCAAAACTGCCCTGAACCACAAATCCAAATAACTGCAACTCCTCAAAGTGGTCCAATTCCTTTAACAGTGAATTTTGCTGCAACTAATATCGGCCAAAGCAATATCGACACATGGTCATGGGTTTTTGGCGATGGAGGAACGAGTACAGAGCAAAACCCAACACATGTTTATAGTGCGAGTGGAACATTTACCGCCCAAGTAACGGCAGCTGGTATCGGCGGAAGTACAACTGACTCTGTTGTTATTCAGGCGGTTGTACCACCACCTTCTATAACCATTTCAGCAGAACCGCAATCAGGAGAAGCTCCATTTTATGTACATTTCACAGCTATTAATTCCGGAGGTCCGGTAAGTTCGTGGGTATGGTTTTTTGGTGACGGGGATTCAAGCACTGAACAGAATCCAACGCATACCTACATTTTATGGGGAACATATATCGTGCAGGCGATTGCAACAGGTAGCGGAGGCTACTCGACTGATACAATCTTTATTGAAGTGACTGTGCGGCGTCCATATGTTACTATATCAGCAGAACCGCAAGCAGGAGCACCTCCATTGACTGTTAATTTTACTGTAATTAATGATGGCGGGCCGGATACTGCTTGGATGTGGGAATTCGGTGATGGAGGAACAAGCACAGAGCGGAATCCTACTCATATTTTTACAAACACCGGACTATTCAATGTCCAGCTTACCGCGACAGGACCTGGTGGTGTTGATATACAAACAAAAACAATTGATGTTTTTGATGACCCGCGAAGGATAGATTCCTTGGCTTTAGTGGTATTGTATGGCTATACTGACGGGTCGAATTGGACGAATAATACGAATTGGTTATCCGGCCAGTCGATTGACACATGGTATGGAATAACAGTCCTAAACAATAGAGTGTCTGAGATAATTCTTTCTAACAATCAATTAACTGGATATCTTCCAACAGAACTGAACAATTTAGTTTCTCTCCGATGGCTTGACCTTAGAAACAATCAGCTAACGGGGGCTGTTTCTCCTGCATTAAGTGACCTCGTAAGCCTTCAGGGGCTTCAGCTTGATCATAATCAATTGACTGGTGCTATTCCGCCGGAATTGGGAGCTTTATCAAATCTTCTTCATTTAAGCATAAGTAATAACCAACTGACAGGTTCAATACCACCTGAAATTGGTAATTTAATTAATTTACAGGTTCTTTATCTAAGTAGTAATCAGATAACCGGATCGATACCGACTGAATTGGAAAATTTACATAATTTAAGAATTCTTGGCCTCGGCCAAAACCAGTTAGCAGGTCCTATACCACTTGAATTGGGAAACTTAAATAATCTTGAACAACTGGACCTTGGAACCAACCAGCTGACAGGACCTATTCCATCAGTGCTAGGAAATTTAACTAACCTTTCAGATCTTTCTATCGGGGGCACTCTGTTAGCTGGATTAATCCCTCATGAGATTGGCAATTTAATAAATTTAAAACGCTTAATACTATGTAGTAATCAATTGTCAGGCCCAATCCCTTCAGAAATCGGTAATCTGAATAATCTTGAATACTTAAGTCTATTCAACAACTCATTAACAGGAACAATTCCGCTGGAAATAGGTAATTTATCTAATCTTCTATTTCTCGAACTTCAGGTCAATCAATTTACAGGAGATATTCCGGCAGAAATAGGAAACTTAAACCAACTTCAACTTTTCTCTATACACTACAATCAATTTACTAATCTACCTGTGGAAATAGTAAACATTAATCAAATTCAAGGATGCGAGCTCGGCTACAATCAATTCTGCTCCCTCTCCCCAACAGTGGCAACCTGGGCAAGCCAATACGACCCGGACTGGGCCTCCACCCAGGATTGCCCTCAGCCGGAAATCCAGATTTCCGCAACCCCCGAATCCGGACCAGTGCCTTTAACGGTAAATTTCACCGCAACGAATATCGGCCAGAGCAATATCGACACCTGGTCATGGACTTTCGGCGATGGAGGTACGAGTACGGAACAAAATCCGACCCATATATACAATACCGCAGGTGTTTTCACTGCGCGGTTGATTGCAACCGGCATTGGCGGAGCTGATACTGAATCGATTGTAATCAGCCCGTATAGCCCGCCGGTTGTTACTATAACGGCTAATCCTCGTTCGGGCGAGGCGCCGTTGATGGTTACTTTTACTGCGGTAAATACCGGCGGACCGGTTGGAACCTGGGCATGGGATTTTGGAGACGGCTCAAACGATAATGTCCAGAATCCTCCCCCTCACACGTATGCTGCTGTTGGAACGTATATTGTCACGGTAACAGCAACCAATGCTGCTGGCAGCTCAACGGATACAGATACCATCCGGGTATCGCCAGCTACGGCAACACTCACGATGACGGCTACAGGGGTGGGAACAACTTCGCCGACTCTTGGGGATACGCAAGTGGTGCAAGGGGTTGATGTGCCAATTATTGCAACTCCTGCAACCGGATATGAGTTTATAGAGTGGACTGTTACGCAGGGGAGTGCGACGGTTGCGCAGCCAACACAGAGCTCAACCACGGTTCAATTGAGTGGAAATGCAACAATTAATGCCCATTTTGCGATTATTAATTATACGCTCACTCTCTCCAGCGGTCAGAATGGCGCAGTTGAGCCTTCGGGGCCGATTACTGTTCAGCATGGCGTTCCCATACAGGTGGTTGCTATTCCCGATGAGGGGTATCACTTTGCTTTATGGTCTGTGGTGAACGGTACAGCGATTATCGAGAATCCGACCGCTGACACGACAAATGTGATTCTGCAAAGCGGTGATGCTGAAATCGCAGCGGCGTTTGTAACTGATGAGAACATCACGCCATATAATCGCATGTTATCTATTACCGGTACATTGTATGATGAATATGGGACACCGATTGGGTACCCTGATCCTATGCCGGTGAATGCGTCAATACGGCTTATAACCGATAAGAGGGCAGGTGATACGGTATATACAGAGACATTTTATGAGGAAAATAATCAGGCTGTTGTTGTTGCTAATGGTTTGTTTGTTGCCCGGCTAGGCTCCGGAACGAGCGTGAACAATCTTCAGTCGGTGCTCTCTGCATACCAGAATCTTTTTGTAGAGATCTCCGTTGAAAACGGGACGCCGGATGTGTTATTGCCGCGGACACCGCTTACTGCAGGACCATACGCTTTAACAGCTCCTTCGCAGACGGAGTTTAATCTTAATACCATTCATGGCAGCGGAAATCCGAATGATAAGAAAATCCAGGGACGAATGGGCATGTATTATATAGACGACGAGAACGGTACGACCTGGTTGAGGATACAGGCAAAGTGGGTGATGCTTGATTAGTCCGGCTGAGCCGGTTAAAAAACCGGCTTTTTACGGGATCACCGTAAGAAATACGACAAAAGTATTTCTTACGGTGAAAGATTTTGCTCCTGTAGAACTGGACACGCGAGGCGGTGTATGACACGGCCGGGGAGAGGATGTTACGGTAGTAACTTTAAATTGATGCAAAGAAGCAACAACAGGTGACGCATAAAAGCTATGCTAAATAAATTATTCATAAAAGGAGCGGGGGAAAATTTGCAGTCTGGAATTACCATCACCCTGTTTTCTACAAGAAAACAGTTTCATCATTTCCAGACTGTTTTTACCGGGCATTGCTGTTTTTTTTACGATAAGTTATTAGCAGGTATAATTCGAAAGGGCGCATCGAGATTCGCCCTTACAACATAATGTCAACAAACCGTCCCATTTTTGGGACGGTAAATCCTGAAAATGAGACGGTTTATAAATAAAACATTGATTTTTATTCGTTTAAGTTATGGTTTTGTTATGGCACGATAGTTGTAATTTATATGTCATCATGGAACGTCAAACTATAAAACCAGAAACTGTAACCGTAAAAGGAAAAAACAGGATGAAGCCGATATACCAATACACCTGCCACCTTCAGTTTATAAAACACCGTTGTGCGGTAATGAAAGAAAATTCGTGCTATATTTCCAATAGATATATTACAAACAAACTGGGCCAGAAATCCACACAGGCTTTCTATCGGATTATTAACGGGAAAATGAAGATTTCGGATTCGAATATCATGAAAATTGTCGACATTTTAAAACTGGACACATCCGAAGCCGCCTATTTTACAATTCTGGTTCATCTTAATCAGGCGAAAACCCTTCCGGAAAAAGCACACAGTACCAACAAAATCCTGAATTTTATTAAAACGAATCCGCGTCATTTTTCATACAGCCAATGCCAGTTTTTTATAACGAATCATTATGTCTCTCTTTTAAAAACATTGGCGGAAAATCACCATGCATATTATGAAGATTTGAAAACCTTCCTGCTTGAGCCTGAACAGGTGTCCGCTATCAAAGAAACTTTTTCACTGGAACAGAAACAGAATTCAACAAACAATACCCCGATAAACGGTAAAACACACACACTTTTACAGGGACTGCCCGGTACAATTAAAACCGATACGAAAATACCGGTCAACCGGCAAACCTTAAAACAGAGGGGCAAGCAGGGGTAATGCGAAAGAACAATACGCGCAGGATAATTTATAAAGAGAAATATGCGGATACATACCTGTGGCCGGTTTTTTTATCCTGGCGCCCTTTTTATCATAAAAAAAAGATTATATTATATACGAGGAATAGTTTTTAATTTTTAGAGGATTTTGAAGAGGCTTTTCACAGAACCATTAGTATGAGGTGACTCGTCATTCTATCGCCATATCCCGACCGATTACCGCTTCACGCCACAGCATATGCATGACAAGTCCCATTCGCTTCCAGCCCGAAGCTCCGTTTCAATCTCCTTTAAAAGGTTTCACCGCAGAGTGCGCAGAGAACGCAGAGATTTATTATAAGAGATTATAGATAATGGATGGTGGATGAGGGAATTTAAGATTTAAGATGTTAGATTTTAGATTTGGGATAAAGAAAAGATAATCGACAGGAAATAGTGGAAACCAGATACGAGTGACGAGCGACGAATAACGCGATCCGAACCAGGTACTCAAAGAAATGCACACACGGAATAATCGAAATTTTATATACTACCTGAATTTTGCATGAAATTGACATAATTTTATTAAGACAATACGCTTTTTATTCACGACCCCCTGTATTTCAAGGGTTTTCGCGATAATTGTTATTTATGGTAGTTTTCTTTTGT
>Ga0105099_10000057_pt1 | contig 71902 bp, 60 predicted proteins | sample PPLLak3cmMay2015_2_FD_79138 | JGI IMG/M metagenome (GOLD analysis project Ga0105099, IMG submission 79138) | Freshwater sediment microbial communities from Prairie Pothole Lake near Jamestown, North Dakota, USA - PPLs Lake P8 Core (1) Depth... | ecosystem: Environmental > Aquatic > Freshwater >... | reverse complement strand
TGGCATTCGGACTTGGCGCATGGACAGCTGCCGGTTTTGTAATCGGAACTGTCGGTTCAGCGCTTGCGGGCTTTGTGGGCATGTGGGTAACAGTAAGGGCTAATGTCCGGACAACACAGGCTGCGAGCAAAGGCCTCCAGGCTGCACTGGGGCTTGCTTTCAAGGGCGGTTCGGTAACAGGCGTAATGGTCGTCGGTCTCGGAATCATAGGCCTTGCCGGTTTTTATTATGTTGCAAAGCAGTCAACCCAGGCGGATCCTAACACTGCGTTCCATGCGCTGGTCGGTCTCGGTTTCGGATGTTCGCTCATGAGCGTGTTCGCACGTATCGCAGGAGGTATTTACACAAAGGCTGCGGATGTCGGCGCTGATCTCGTCGGAAAAGTTGAAGCAGGAATTCCCGAAGATGATCCCAGAAACCCTGCAGTTATCGCCGACAACGTTGGCGACAATGTAGGCGACTGCGCAGGAATGGCGGCAGACCTTTATGAGACATACACAGTTACCCTCGTTGCGGCAATGCTGCTGGCCAAGACAGTTTTCGGCGCTGACAGCCCATGGGTGGAATTCCCGATGCTCCTCGGCGGAATATCAATCATTGCCTCGATTATCGGAACATATGCAGTAAGGCTCGGCAAAAGCCAGTATATCATGGGCGCCCTTTACAAGGGGCTTTCTGTTTCAGGTATTCTTGCGGCAATAGCGTTTTATATCGTGACAGGCCAGTTCCTGAAAGGCCTTACACCTGAGTCTATGACTTCTCATCCGTCTTTTACACAGATGAATGTTTTCCTCATGGCGCTTATCGGTCTGGCCTTGACAGGCCTTATCGTGGCAATTACCGAATACTTTACAGCCAAGGAATACGCTCCGGTTAAACACATTGCAAAGGCGAGTCTGACCGGTCACGGCACAAACGTAATCGCAGGTCTCGCAGTCAGCATGAAATCGACCGCAGCGCCTGTTATAGTTATCGTGGCATCAATTCTTGGCGCTTATTCATTAGGCGGAGGTTTCGCAGGGGATTTGACGGGCGGCCTTTTTGCCATCGCACTGTCCGCGGTTTCGATGCTTTCCATGACAGGTATTGTTGTAGCCATCGATTCTTATGGTCCTATTACGGATAATGCAGGCGGTATCGCAGAAATGTCGGGACTTCCTGAAGAAATCCGCAACATCACAGACCCGCTGGATGCAGTCGGAAACACGACAAAAGCTGTTACAAAGGGTTATGCGATCGGCTCGGCAGGTCTTGCTGCTCTGGTTCTTTTCGCTGAGTATTCACGGTCTTTCGCAACGCCCGTTCTGTTTGACCTTTCAAACCCGATGGTTCTGGCCGGCCTTTTCATCGGCGGTCTGCTTCCCTATTATTTCGGATCTCTTCTCATGGAAGCTGTTGGAAAAGCTGCCGGAAGCATTGTTGAGGAAGTAAGAAGGCAGTTCAGGGAAATTCCCGGAATCATGGAATACAAGGCAAAACCTGAATACGGCAAGTGCGTTGACATCGTAACAAAAGGCGCCATCAAGCAGATGATGGTTCCCGCACTTATCCCGGTGGTTGTGCCTATAGCGGTAGGCCTTATTCTCGGCAAGGAAGCTCTCGGCGGAGTTCTTATCGGAAGCATCCTGACAGGTCTTTTCCAGGCGATCGCCATGACAAGCGGCGGCGGCGCATGGGACAACGCCAAGAAATCATTTGAAGACGGCGTTACCGACGACAACGGCAAGGTTCATAAAAAGGGAAGCGACGGACACAAAGCTTCTGTCACCGGCGATACAGTAGGCGATCCGTACAAGGATACAGCCGGTCCTGCAATCAACCCGATGATCAAGGTTATAAACATCGTTGCGCTTCTGATTGTTCCAATGCTTATGTAGAAGCGGTGTTGTTGTAATTTAAAGGCCGTCCTCTTAACAAGGGGACGGCCTTTTTTTGGTCTGCACACCACGAAAATATAATTTAAAATACTCGGCAACAAAAAAACTTGTTTGACAGGATTAACAGGATAATTTATCTGGCCGCTCCGGAAGAGCGGCCAGAAACACATATCCGCATCGCAAAATTGACTGTCAGGTTTCCGGCCGACAGGAAAATCATGTCAATCCTGTTGATCCTGTCTAAAATATCCTATTTAAAGATATCATCCATGAAGTCGAGAACAAATCCGTTAACAGCATTCCTGTCCGGGAGTGACGCAGCCATGCCGTACATTGCGGCTGTGCCCTCCGATGAAGACTTCGGGTTTGCAAGCACCTCTTTTACGGATTCATTCAAATCGGATATGAACGGGCCGGCAACTTTCTCATGAGCCGCAGTCACCATCATGTGAAGAGAAGAAGGGAACTGCTGGCGGTCAAGGTGCCAGCCCCGCCTGTCCATCGCATCTCCAAGAGCGAATATGTCCAGAATATCAGAAGCAAATGCAAAAACGGACATATCGGGTTTTCCAAGGATATAAAGTTCTTTAATGCCTGAGATTCCTTCCATAATAGCCTTTGCGGTTTTCATGGCCGATTCAGCAAGACGCATATAGCCTTCTTCGCCGATCGAATTTAATGCAGCCCATGCTGCAGCAATCGAACCTCCCGCCCTTGTTCCTGTCATGGAAGGAGATGCGTATATCCCGCCGGGCCAGTCTGAATAAACAAAAAACTGGTGGCGGCGCAACTCTTTGCTTCGGTAAAGCACAACGGATGCCCCTTTTGCGGCATAACCGTATTTGTGAATATCTGCCGATATGGATGTGACCCCCGGAACTGAAAAATCAAAAGGTGTCACAGGATATCCAAGTTTTTCAAGCCACGGGAGCATGAAGCCCCCGAGACATGAATCGACATGAAAGCCGAGACTCCTCTCTTTTGCGATGGCTGCAAGTTCCGGTATCGGGTCTATAACGCCATGGGGATATGCCGGAGCCGACCCGACCATAACGATTGTGTTCTCTGTTATAAGCTCTCTGACTGCATTGACATCGGCTTTATAATCGTTTCCTACAGGCGCGTGGACGGTTTTTAAATCGAAATAGTGGGCGGCTTTTTCGAATGCGGGATGAGCCGTAACCGGAAGAAGAATTTCAGGCTCTTTCACGGAAGGCCTGTTTGCCCTTGCCCACTGCCTGTAAGCCTTCATGGTCATCATAATACTTTCGGTGCCTCCGGAGGTCATTGTGCCCGAAGCATTTTTATCACCGCCAAGCATGCAGGCGGTCATTGCGATAACATCATTCTCAAAGGTTTTTAAACTTGGGAAAGCAATGGGACTCAGGCCGTTTTCCGAGAAAAACATATTATGAGCTTTTTTTAAAAACCCCGTATGCTCTTCTCCGGCGTAATATACGAGGCTCCATGTTTTCCCTGAGCGCCAGTCGGCATCCATGCTTCTCAGCGACTCCATCTTTGACAGCAGTTGTTCCTTCGGGATTCCTTTGGAAGGGATAGATGTTTTTTTATGCATAGTTAACCTCATAATTAGTAATCATGGGAATATCAGCCTTTCATAGAATATCGGACATCGAAACAACAAAGGGTCCAAGGATTCAAGGGTTCGAGGGTTCAAGTGGAATAAAGCCGTATATCGAATGTCGGATATCGCAGATCGAACTTAAAAAACGAACATCGACTTTCGCCTTACGCCTCACGCCTCGTGCCTCATGCCTTATCAAAATACCTTATAACAGCCGGTTTTCTTCCTGCCAGGCCGAAATATTTTTCATCAGGCCAGCCTAGCGCGATTACCGCATATATTCTTTCATTGGCAGGGATTCCGGCTGCCAGCTTTATCTTCGGGTCTCTTTGCATGGCTGATACCGCGAATCCTATCAGGCAGGAGCCAAGCCCCATGCTGTGAGCCCCGAGCAGAATATTCTGGGTTGCAAGAAGAGCGTCTTCGGCGGGGCATGTTGAGCCTGGCTTACACCCGACTATGATTGCCGAAGTTGCCCCGTGAAAAAGGCGATCACGGCCTGTATCTTCCCATTCGGAAAGAGTCTCTTTTACTCTTTCGTAATAATTCTTATAGTAAAAATCCAGTTCTTTATTGCCCGTTAATTTCATAAAGAGGCGAAGGTGGCTTTTTTCAGCCATATTGTTCAGTTCCTTGAAATAACGCGCTACCTGATTCGCAAGGAAGTGAACAGATCCTCGGGCAGGCAGAATAGTAAAAGTCCATCCCTGTGAGTTCGTGCCTGACGGAGCTGTGATCCCAATTTTTACGAGATCCTCAAGCATATTCCTGTCAACCGGTGTTTCCCTGTAATTTCTGCATGAGCGCCTTGAACGCATGAGCCTTACAAGCTGTGAAGTGTCGAAATCACCGTGCTTGAGCCATTTTTGATCTTCCTTGAAAGTGCTGTAACTCAACATGGCCTTGCCGGAGGTTGCGTTGACCGTAATTGCGCCTTCCGGACAGGCAGCGGCGCAATGGCTGCAGGAAAGAGATTCTTTTCCGGTTACGGCAGCTTTCCCGTCCTGAATTGATATGGTATCCAACGGACATACTTTGACGCACAATCCGCATCCTATGCAACGTTCCTTGTCGATTACAGTTGTTACGCTTCTGTCTATCATTCTTTTTACCTATAGTTTTTTGTTCGTAAATTGATAAAAAAAGGTTCCAATAAAAAACCGGATATCGAATTTCGAATATTGAATATCGAACATAGAATATCGAAAAAAGCCGGATGTCGAATATCGAGGAAGGAAAAACGAAATTCGATGTCCGATATTCGATCACTGATTACTGATAACTGATTACTGATTACTTTTCACTTTCCATGTTTCCCGCGCGATCATAAGCTCTTCGTTTGTGGGAATAACTAAGATTTTTGTGCTGCACAACGGCGAATTTATGAATCCGGTTTTTGAGCCTTTTATCGAAAGATTCGCTTTTTTGTCAATTATAATCCCGAGCGGCAAAAGATTCTCGAAAACCGCTTCTCTTACTTCCGGCGAATTTTCACCGATTCCGCCTGTGAATATTATTGCATCAGCCCCGCCGAGAGAAAAAAAGTAAGCTCCTATATATTTTCTCAAAGTATGGACAAACATGTCGAAGGCAAGCCGGGCACGGCTGTTGCCTCCTTTGCAGGCATCAATTATGCTGCGCATATCGCGCCCTATCCCGCTTATTGCAGTGAGGCCGCTTTCGTTGTTGAGCTTTTTTATAATATCTTCCAGAGAATATCCTGTTTTTGAAATAAGATAGGGAATGACAGCAGGGTCAAAATAACCGGCCCTTGTTCCCATCATGAGTCCTTCAAGCGGTGTGAACCCCATGCTTGTATCAAGAACCAGTCCATGCGAGAATGCGGTGATGCTGGCGCCGTTTCCAAGGTGGGTCGAAATCAGCTTAAGCTCGGAAAGAGGTCTTCTGAGAAGAAGGGATGCGGTTTCATTTACATACTGATAAGAGATGCCGTGAAAACCGTATCTTCGCACGGAATATTGTTTATGCCAGTCATAAGGAACAGGATAAAGATATGAGAATTCAGGCATACCGGCATAATAGCTCGTATCAAAATGGGCAACCTGCGTAATACTGGGAAGAATTTTATAGCATTCTTCAATGCAGACTATATTGACAGGCATATGAAGAGGAGCAAGCTCCGTGAGCTTTTTCATTTTTGCAATAGAATCATCCGAGATGACCGCAGGTTCTGTAAAAATATCCTTCCCGTGGACAACTCGATGGCCGATAGCTTTAATTTCTTTAAGATTTATCAGAGAACCGCCTGTTGTATCGGTCAGGGCATCCAAGACAAGTTCAACAGCGTGCCTGTGATCCTTACAGGCTGTTTCATTTCTGATTTTCCCGTGCGACAGGTTTTGATATGTAAAAACCGGTTTTTTATGCGCATCCCCGATGTTCTCAATCAAGCCTGAAGAGATGAGTTCTTCATCAGGCATATTGAAGAGCTTGTATTTAAGCGAAGAGCTTCCGCTGTTTAAGACAAGAATTATCATTTGTTTAACTTCTCTATATTCTTGGCCTCAGATAAGTGCCTTTAGACAAAAGTTACCGTTTAAAATAGCCCGGAGCATGAAGGCACATAGTTTCAAAGGCACACAGGCACAAAGCGAAAACAGAAAACTTTGCACCTTTGTGCCTCAACCCATCGGCAGCAGGCGGATGGCAAGTTATTTTATATTCAGATGTTTATACTTGGACAGAAGGCGGAGCGGTTTTTTCAGGGCATCCCTCCTGAACGGTTCGGCCAGAACTTTTTCTCCGCCCTCGATTATTGCGTTTATGACGCAGGGTTTATTTGATGCTACCGCGTCGCGGATGACATCATGTACATCCCTGTAATCGTCAATCCTGTAACCCCTTGCTCCCATATCTTCCGCCAGTTTTGCATAATCGGGATTTTCTCTCAGATTAGCGCCTATAAACCTGTTTCCGTAATAATCTATCTGGTTTTTCTTTTCCGCCCCCCATTCAAAATTATTGGCAACTATAGCAATGACCGGAATTTTTTCACGGACAGCTGTCATTATCTCCGCAATGCCGCTTATACCGTAAGCTCCATCTCCCTGGAATGCAAAAACAGGAAGGTCGGGTCTTCCGATTTTGGCGCCCATCGCAGCCCCGTAGGCAAAACCGCAGTTGCCCCAGCTTAAGGCTGATATATGCCGGCGTATTCCGCTGAATTTGAAGTAGGCATTGCACATGGAAGAGTTGTTCCCAATGTCAGTAGTAACGATAGAGCCTTCAGGTACGGCAAGAGAGAGTTCGCGCAAAAACCTGCGGGGATGCATAAGTTTTGTTTTTGAAGAGGACCATTTTTCCAGCTCAGTTTTCCAGATTTTATTCTCTTTTTCAACATCGGCAATCCGTTTTGCATTTGCCTTCATGCCTGGTCTGAGAGACTTCAGCAGACAAAGAAGCTCTTTTGAAAATTCCCTGACATCCGCCGGGCTTGCGACATCGACTTTTCTGCTTAATCCAAGCACTTTTGCGTTTATATCCACCTGTATGATCCTGGCTTTTTTCGGCCAGTAATCAATCCCGTACTGCGGAAGAGTTCCGAAAGGACCAAGCCGGCTTCCCAGAACAATAACAACATCTGCCTTGGCAAGTGTGCGCATGGCGGCTTTTGAGCCGCAGTAACCTATAGGTCCGGTAGAAAGATAATGATCCGAAGGAAAAGAATCGTTGTGAAGGTAGCTGTTTACAACGGGAGCGGAAAGATACTCGGCAAGGGCTTTTGTCTCCTCGAGCGCATCACCCTGTGAGACTCCACCGCCGGATAAAATTACCGGATATTTTGAATTGACCAGAAGATCGGCGGCTTCTTCAAGAGCTTTTTTAGGCCCGCAGCCTCTTGAAATATCCAGGGACGGATATATTTCATCTTCGCAAATGCCATAGAAATAATCGCGGGGAATATTGAGCTGAGCCGGCCCGTTTTCGAGCTTTGCCATGTAAAATGCCCTGCGTGCAAGTTCGGCCATGCGTTCAGGCCTGTTTACCCTTACCTGGTAAACGGTCTGTTCTTTGAACCATGCCATCTGGTCAAGTTCCTGGAATCCGCCGGTTCCTATTCCCATGCTTCCTGTTTCCGGTGTTATAGCGACGACAGGTGAATGCGCCCAGTAAGCAGCTGTTATGGCCGATACAAAATTAGCTGCCCCGGGTCCGTTCTGGGCTATGCATGCCTGAGGTCTTCCTGTAACGCGCGCAAGCCCGTCCGCAGCATGCGCAGCAGCCTGCTCATGGGCGACGGATATGAATCTTATGCCTGCATCGGGAAAAAGATCAAGCGCATCCATATAGGCTGAGCCGACTATGCCGAAAACCGTTTTAACTCCTTCGGCAGCCATTGTTTCTACAAGAGCTTCGCTCGGAGTCATTTTTAATTTGCTCATTTTTAATCCTCCATAAAAAAATAGGGTTCAAGTGAAAAAATCGAATATCGGACTTCGTTGATCGTTATTCGTTATTCGTTGTTCGTGATTCGTAATTCGTTGTTCGACCCACGATTCACGGCTTTTCGATATTCGATCTCCGATATTCGAAATTCGATTTTTCGATTCACGATCCACGATACTCGATTCACAATTCATGCCTAAGCCATTAAGGTTAGTATGAAGTTGTTTACGCCATACTCAAACAAATCTTTGAAAGTCTCTCCTTTTAAAATCGTGTTTTTTAATTTTTTAAAATGCGTAAGTCCGTAAAGAGTGGCCCAGAAAAGAACCGAATGTCTTTTTGAATCAACTCTTTTAAAAATGTGTGATTCCATGCCTTCTTTTATGTATTTTTCGATAATTGCTATAATAATGTTGCCGTGCCTGTCCACCTGGCCTTTTAAATCAGGTGTAAATATCTGATCCGGTGCGGATAAAAAGTAGTTTATAATATCAAAATAATCTTTATTGTCCCTTGAAAATTTAAGATAGACCTGAGCCGCTGTCTTAAGTTTAATTGCCGGATCAGTCTCTTTTTCACAGGCTTTTTCCAGTTTTAGATAGAGAAGGTTGAGTCCTTCTACCTGAAGCGCGGCAAAAAGATCTTCCTTGCTTCTGTAATAAAAATAAATTGTCGCAACTCCGATTTCAGCCTGTTTTGCGATCTGGTTCATTGATGTCGCATTCAGTCCCTTTTCAAAGAGAAGCGCCCTGGCAGCATCGAGTATCTGCTTTCTTCGTTCTTCTTTTTCACGCTCTTTTCTTTCTTTTAAGCTCATATCAAGACTTTCGGTTAATAAGTTTTATCGGTTACAAACAAAAAAAATTGCATGACAGGATTGACAGGATTAACATGATAATTTGTCGTGAATCCGCTTCGCGGAGTCCGGTAAGCGCAACCGATCATTTTGTGGGTTAAGTCTTATTTTACCGCCTAATTGCCCGTCTTGCCGCAGGCAATGATCTTGTCCATACTGAAAATCCTGTCTAAAAGCGTTTTTACTTTTCAAGCTCTGAGCGGAATTGTTTCGCCATCATCTTTTCGTAGAAAATTGGCATGATGCGGCTAACCCAGTATCCGATTTTTCCCATGAAGGTTAATACAACCATATTTTTCCGTTTAAGCGCCGCCATTAATATTTCGTCAGCGACAGCTTCAGGGGTGGTTTGCTTCCCGATTGTCGACTGGGGGTGTTTCGTAACGCTTCCATCAGCTCCCAAAGCCCTTGTTTGAAGGTTTGTTTTTACAAATCCCGGGCAGACTATCATGACATGTGCTCCGGCATTCCTTATCTCAGTTCTGATTGTTGTAAATAATCCATGCAGCGCGTGCTTGCTTGCGCAATAGCCCGATCTCCCGAGAAGCGGGGTAACACCTGCAACGCTTTCAATGATTATTATCATTCCCTTTCTTTCAACTATGCTTTCTATCGCGGCTTTTGCACAATAGAGTGAGCCGAAGAAATTGATGCCCATCACCTTTCTGTAGACAGATGCGCTTGTATCCATGAAGGAGCCCCTCTGTGTGATTCCTGCGTTGTTTACCAGCACATCTATACCGCCGAAACGCATGATGAAACTTTTAATTGCGTGGTTGCATTCATCTTCGGCGGAAACGTCGCATTTTATTGCAAAAGCCTCGGCTCCGGAATCTTTGATGGAATGTTCCATCTCCTTTAAGCCTTTTTCATCTGCATCCATCAGGCCTATAATTGCGCCTTCATTTGCGAATTTCCGGCAGATTGCAGCACCGATACCGCTTGCTGCGCCGGTAACGACAACGACTTTGTCCCTGAAAGTTTCATGCTTTGGCATAATCACACTTGACTCCTTGAACCCTTTTTTTGCTATTCTTCAACCTTGATTGCTATTTTTTCCACTTTTGCGAGATCTTTTTCATAATAAAATGATCCAATGAAGAAAAGAATTCCCGCCACAAGGGAAGAGAGGGAAGCTATGGTGAGCGCTGTTTTGATATCATATCTGTCGGAGAGAGCTCCCACGAAGAGAGGGCCGAGTGAGCTTCCGAGCAGGTTCTGAACAATAACACAAAAGCTGTAAGAGGTTGCCCTTAAACCGGGATGAACAACATCCTGTGTTACTGCTATTGCCGATGAAGCAAATGCTATTGCACATACGCCACCGAAAAGAAGAATATAATACTGCACAGTACCTGCAAAAAAATAAAAAGCCGAAAAAAAGACAACCGAAGTCGTGATCGAAGAGAGTGCGCTGAAAAGAAGTCTCGCGTTAATTCTTTTTTTCATCCACATGTCTGCAAGAAAACCTCCAAGAGGTGATCCGATAATTGCGAGAAGCATTATTGAGCTTCCTTTAAGAGAAGCCTGCTGCATCGGCATGTTTTCAATCCTGTTAAAATAGGTGGGAAGCCAGCTTAACATTGCCGTTGTGAGAAAAGTATTTCCTGCAAAGGCAAAATAGGTCAAAATAAGAGAAGGAGTGCCGGTAAATTCTTTTATTATATCTTTTCTGCTCATCTGCCGCTGAATACCGGAGTCGTCTTTTTGCCCCTTAACAGAACGGACAAGATCTACCGTCTTGTAATCCTTGGTAAAAAAGAATAGGAAAGCAATTATAAGACCGGGGAGAGCTACTACCCCGAAAGCATGGCGCCATCCGTATTTTACGGCTATGAAACCTCCGAGAGCCACGCCTATTGCACTGCCGATAGGAATTGATGCATTCCATATTCCAACCATGATAGATCTCTTTTTCTCGGGGAAAAGAGCGGAAATCATTGCGGTGCCGCCGGGGGCATAGCCGGCTTCGCCGATTCCGATAGCTGTTCTTGCTGCAAAAAGCTGAGTGAAGTTTTTTGTAAAAGCGCAGGCAACTGTTGCTATGCTCCATAACACCGCCATGACTCCGATGCTTTTTTTCCTGCTCCATCTGTCGATAAATATTGAAACGGGAAATGAAAAAATAAGTATCGACCAGTAGACTGCGGAAACGAGCATACCGCACTGGGTATCCGATAGCCCCCAGTCTGTTTTTAGGAAAGGGAAAAGAGAGACAACGACAAGCCTGTCTATGTAATCAAACATATATAGGAGAAACAGCAGTATGAAAACATAGTAGGAATGACCCTTTGACAGTAAAAAACCGTTTGATATGCCGCTGTTTTTCATGGTATCCTCTTTCCGTTTATTCTTTTCTGTGAGAGTAAAGATCTCTTCCGGACTTTTATGATGTCTTATATCGAACATCGAACATCGGACATCGGACATCGGACATCGGAAAGCGAAGTGCGAAATTCGAAGTACGAGGTACGATGTACTAAGTACGAACAATAAACCATAAACCGCTTGTTTATGCTTTGTAGCCTCCGAGATTGGCCAGCGCTGTGCTTCCGGGGCTTATGGTTGTCGGATCGGTCATGACATTTATACAGGTTGTTTTCCCTGAAGCAAAGGCTTCTTCGAGGGCGGGGCGGATATCCTCAGGTTTTTCCACATACATGCTCTTTACGCCGAGAGCCTCAACCATTTTATGGTAGTTTACCTTTCCTATGAATGTTCCGTTTTCGATTGCATGCCCTATCTTTATCTCCTGACTGTGCCGTATCATTCCCCATCCGAGATCATTGCTTATAACCACGACAACGGGCAGGTTTTTCCGGATGGCTGTTTCAAATTCCATGAAATTGAACCCGATAGATCCGTCGCCTGTAATAAGGCATACGCGTTTTTGGGGATTCAGAAGTTTAGCGGCATTAGCATAGGGTATGCCGACCCCAAGACACCCGTAAAGCCCGGAGTCGAGGTAATGGCCCGGCTGCCGGATTGTTCTTGTCATTCCCATCCAGACCTGTGTATCGCCACCATCGCCGACAACGATATCATCTTCTCTGTTCATGAAGTCATTGATTTCGTGAGCAAGCCTCAGGGGATGAATCGGCACGTTGTTGCTTTCCCAGTTCGGCATTGACGGGGCTTTTCCGTCTTTTTCGGCCTGTTTCAGCGTTGAAACCCATTCGCTGAAGCGGCTGGCCAGTGACTTGCTGAGTCCCTTTTCATCAATGAGCCTGTTTAATATGCCAAGGAGTGCTTTTATATCTCCTGTAATGCCGAGATCTATTGAACGGTTTCTCCCTATTTCCTCTGGTTTTATGTCTACCTGGATTATCTTTGCTTCCTTTTGAAAAAGATCTCCGAAGATGTAATAGAGGCTTATGCGTGAGCCGAGAAATATGACAAGGTCTGTGCTGAAGTTTGCGAATAATGCCGCTCCTGGTCTTATGGCAAGTGATGATTCAAAACAAAGCGGATGGGTATCAGGGATTGTCCCTCGTCCGAGGGCTGATGTAAATGCGGGTATGCCGGTTTTTTCAGTAAATTCAACAAGCTCTTTTCCTGCATCGGAATACCATGCGCCGCTGCCTGCAATAACTATCGGATTTTTTGAAGATTGTATCATCTCTATGATTTTAGCCGCATTTGTTGCGTCGGCTGGTCTTGAATCAACAATGGTATTTGTCTTTTTAACCTGGGCGTCATCAACCGAAGCGTTTAAAACGTCTACCGGCAATTCCAGATAAACAGGTCCGGGACGCCCGCTTATGGCTGTCCGGTATGCAAGATCAATAAATTCGGGAATCCTGTTCGTCTTGTGACAGACAAGGGCTTTTTTTACCATGGGTTCAATTACAGGCAGCTGGCGCATATCCTGAAGGTCCAGCTTTTCTATGCATTCAACACCGACACAACCTGAGATCAGAACAAGAGGTGAATTTGCCATATTTGCATTTGCTATTGCGGATAAGGCGTTTGTAAAACCCGGTCCAGCTGTAACCATTGCAATACCGGGTTTTCTTGTCAGTCTCCCGTAAGCTTCAGCCATGAAGACTGCGGCCTGTTCGTGCCTGGTATCGAAGAGTTTAACCGGTGAATTTTCGAGATACTGATATATAGGGGTTATATGCCCGCCGCTTAAGGTAAAAATATAGTCGATTTTCTTTTCAATTAACGCGTCTGCCGCCAGTTTGCCGCCTGTTACCGATCCCATTTGAAACCTCCCTGATGTTTTAAAAATAGTTAAAGGGGGCAAGGACTCAATGGTTCAAGTGTTTTTGTCTCAACAGACAGTATGTACACCATTGAGTGTTTATGCTTCACTTCGTTTCACTTGGCCCCTCGACCCCTTGAATCCTTGCCCCTCAAATTATAATTCCATGAGTTGTCCGCCCGTAATATTGATTGGCTGGCCTGTAATGTATGACGATGCATTTGAAGCAAGAAAAGCCACCAGATTACCAACCTCTTCAGGGCTTCCTATGCGTCCTAACGGTATGGTTTTGCACATCTCTTTTTCGCGCTCTTCAATTGTGGAGGAAAAAAACTGCGCTTCAAGCCCGAAACGCCATTTTTCGAGGTCCGTCATTATCTGTCCCGGACATATGGCATTTACCCTTATGCCTGCTCCGGCAAGCTCTTTTGCCATGACCTTTGTAAGCATTATAACCCCGGCTTTTGCGACTGCATATGCTCCGTTGAATATCGGAGGCGCCTTTGCGGCTCTCGATGATGTGTTTATGATGCTTGCCTGCCTTCCGAACATCATCGGAAGAACGGCTCTTGTGACCCGGAAAACGCTGTGGAGATTTACATCTATAGTTTTCATCCAGGCGTCTTCGTCATATGTATGAACAGTATTAGGCACTCCGAAAGAAGCTCCGGCATTATTGCATAGGATATCGATGTTGCTGAAGCGTTCTTTAACGGAGGAAATCATGTTCAGAATTGATTCTTTGTCCGTTACATCAAGATTTACGGGTATGGCGCTGACGGCGAATTCGTCTTGAAGGCTTTTTGCTATTTCCGCCATCTCTTCCGTCGTTCCCGTTTTTACAGGATCACCAGGCGAGGCAGGTTTGCCGAGATCCGCAATGATGATATTGCATCCTGATTCGGCCAGTTTTCCGGCAATGGCATATCCTATGCCGGTTCTTTTTCCGGCCCCGGTGACAAGAGCTGTTTTCCCTTTCAAGTCATTGTACATTTGTTCCTCCAATATAATATTGTCGAATACCGTTCGATAAATAAACATTAATTGATATTAGAAAGGTAGTCAACAAAAAAAGCGTACAGAATGGTTGACAGTAAAGAGCTGATAGTGAATGGTTGACAGTAAACAAAAAAAATAGCGGGGTTTCGTAAAAATGAAAAAAAGAACATGCATTCTCGGCGCACACTTTTCCATTTCAGGCGGTCTTCATGAGGCTTTGTACGAGGCAAAGAGATACGATTGCCCGGCGCTTCAGATGTTTACCAGAACCTCACGCTCCTGGAGAGAACGTATCGTTTCAGATAAAGAGATCGAAGTGTTTAAAAAGGCAAGGCAGGAAACCGGAATTAAAGATATTGCCGCCCATGCTTCCTATCTTATAAACCTTGCTGCACCCGATTCCGAAAACCATTTCCTGTCCCGTAAGGCCCTTGAACAGGAGCTTATCAGATCATCGGCGCTTGAGATCCCTTTCGTAGTCCTTCATCCCGGCTCACATCTGGGTAACGGTGAAAAAAAAGGGATAGACAGGATTTCTGAAAGCATAAATGGAATATTTGAAAAAAATCAGGAAATAAAGACGCGCCTTTTGCTCGAAACCACATCAGGACAGGGTTCAGGAATAGGACACTCGTTTGAACAGCTTCATGCAATAATAGAGAAGATAAACCGGAAGGATAAAACCGGAGTTTGCCTTGATACCTGCCATATCTTTGCCGCAGGCTATGACATCAGGACAGAAGAATCCTACCTTGAAACAACAGATCTGTTCGACAAAATAATCGGGTTTGAAAAACTTTTTCTTATCCATCTGAATGACTCGAAAAAAGGCCTCGGTTCGCATATTGACAGGCATGAGCATATCGGAAAAGGAGAAATAGGTATTGATGCTTTCAGATTAATCATGAACGACAAACATCTTGCCGGTATTCCCAAGATAATTGAAACTCCTAAAACCGGAGGCGGAAAGGACTGGGACAGGATCAATTTGAGAAAATTGCGGCTGATGACTTTGTAAAAGATCCAAAGGGAGTTCCCCCTTGACGGGGGATAGCATGCAACCTGATCTTTCTCTCTTTGCAGATGATGTGACGAGACCTAACGAGTTTTAATTTCACTTTTCAAAAGATTCTTAAGGCCTTCGAGAGTTCCTTTCCATCTCGTATTTTCCCCTATCATAATTGCGACCGTAATACTTTTTTCAATACTTACCTCTAATATGATCTCTTCATCGGCGATTCTGAAAACAGCTTCTCCCCATCTTTCCGCCGGAAGGCCGGATGTTTCGCAATCGTAATCGGTTCGTATTTCTCCTGTCATTCTTATTTCGCTCATAGATCTTTCCTTTCTTTACATGCCCCTTCCTAACGGAAATACATGCATTGCCGCCGGCTGTAAATCGACGGCCGGAATTCCTGAAACAACCGGAATAAGGGCTTATATTATTTGAAAATTAAATTTTGTTGTTGCGGGGGTTAATATCAATTAATCTTCACAGTATCGCCCGGTTTCGGGGTAAATGCGGAGTATCCTTTTTCCTTCAAAAGATCTGTAAATGACAGCGCCTGTTCTTCCTCCCCGTGGACAACAGCTATTTTTTTTATCTGAAGGCCCGATTCTTTTAAAAATCTTAGCATTTCGTTTTTATCGCCATGAGCGCTGAAACCCCCGAGTTTTACAACCCGGGCTTTAAGCGGATATTCTTTGTTATAGATCTTGATAACAGGAGCCTCACCTTTCCTGCCGGATTCCTCATATGCGATTCCATAATCCTGAATACGTCGTCCGAGTGTATTTTCGGCCATAAAACCGACTATGAGAATCGTGTTATTAGGATTATGAACCTTGTATCGCAGATGATGGAGAACTCTTCCGGCTTCACACATTCCCGATGCGGAAATTACAATATGCGGAGAGCTATCCCTCATGAGCGCCATTGATTCATCTACGGAAGAAATGAAATTAACCTGTTGAAACGAGAAAGGATTTTCCCCTTTTGAAAGAAACGTATCTATTGTCTCGCTGCTGTAAACTTCAGGGTGTTCCCCGAAAACTTTTGTTATCTTCGAGGCAAGAGGGCTGTCCACATATACAGGCAGTTTCGGAGTTTCTCCTTTGTCATACAGTTCATGAAGAATGTACAGCAGTTCCTGGGTCCTTCCGTATGCAAAGGCCGGAATGATTATAACTCCTCCGCGTTTTACAGTGTCGTTAATAACTTTTTTAAGCTGAGGCTTTAAATCTGCTATGGGTGCATGTTCGCGATTGCCATAGGTGCTTTCAATGATAAGTAGGTCTAAGTCTTTTTCGTCTTCGGGAAACTGAGCATTCGGATTCTTTATTATAGGTTTGTCATATCTTCCTATATCGCCGGTATAACAAACAGTAAAGCGACGCCCATTTTCTTTTATTTTAATTAAAGAGAGGGCAGATCCAAGAATATGCCCTGCTTCATAAAATGTGCAGGTGGTGTTCTGGCCGACTTCAACAGGCACGCGATAGGGATAGCCATCGAAACTCTGGAGTGCCTTTTCAGCTTCTTCAATTGTATAAAGCGGTCTTATCTGCTCAAGATGATTTTCCTTTATCAATGCCGCTATATTTTTGATGTTAAGTTTATTTCCTTCGATCTTCAGCATCTTTGCGATTTCATTTCTTTTGTTTCTTTTGCTTTTATTATGGTCTGAATTATTGTTCTTTGAGAACAGGGTGTTTCGAAGGGATTTGTAATTCAGGTAGTTAGCATCAGATTCCTGTATATGTGCTGAATCGAGTAAAAGATATGCGCAGGCATCGGCAGTTGCCCGTGTGCATATAACGCGGCCGGTAAAGCCATTTTTAGTTAAGAGAGGAATTCTTCCTGAATGATCTATGTGTGCGTGGGAAAGAATAGTATTTAATATGGATTTGGGATCAAAAGGGAACGATTTGTTTTTCTCTTCTGTGTCTTTTCTGCGGCCCTGGAACATTCCGCAATCAAGCAGGATCTTGTCCGCATTGGCAGATATAAGGTGCATTGATCCGGTGACTTCTCTTGCGGCTCCGTAAAAAGTGACCTGCATTAAAGCTCTCCTTCAACTATTCGATAATCATAATTTTTGTAATATAATCCAGCCTGCAGCAATCCTTCCGGTAAGAAACAAAATCCTGAAGCTTTTGTAAACTCTTCTGAATTTGGAGCACGACTATAAGTGAAAGGTGTCTTGCGTGTCAAGAAAGATGACTCAAACGTATTGAAGTTTCCCGCAGCAAGCTTTTATGAATGCTCTCGCTATTGCGTTTCAACAATATGTCCTTCTTTTGAAAAAATGCTGATTACGGCGGAGAGATTTTCTTTCTTTATCATGATGTAATCGGTTTCATATGTTGAAATAACAAACACGGGTATTTTGCTTCCGGCAAGAGGATAAATAAGAAGTGATAGAATTCCTGTTTCTGAAAAGTTTAAAGGCCCTTTGATTTTGATGCACCGCCATCCATTTTCGGACAATATACCGGCGGGAACAATACCTGCAATTGTTACTAAGGAAAGCTCATCTCCTGCTCTCGTGACTGACAGGAAGGGAGATTTTAAAGCCCAGTCCGGTATTCCTTCTTCCGGGCTTAACCGGCTGACTGCAAGCAGCTCTTTAAGAAGTGTGAGGGTAAGTTTTTTCATGACTCAATATCGGGTTAAAACCCATTGAAGCTCCCAGCAGCAAGCTGCTGGGAATGCGTTCGGGTACAAACTGGTAACACAGTTTACAAAACAAACCGGGTACATGTTTTACCCTACACAGCAAGGATGCTGTTTCGGTTCACAAGAGTCCATTCAATATCAAAGCCATTGGCTACAACGGACGCAATGTGGTCGCTGAACAAATAGTGCTTTATTTCCCATATTTTGTTATTAAAATTTACGATAAGGGAATTATCGCATAATATCTTTTCAATGCGGCATCCCGAAAGGCCGCTTATTCCTGTCCCTGCTGCCTTTAATACGGCTTCTTTGGAAGTCCAGAAACGGAAAAAAAGAATCTCTCTGTCCGAATCCGAAAGGGCCCATTCCTGAGGCCCGGCAATTTTGTTGCATAGGGCCTTTGAGCAGGGCTTGATTTTTTCAATATCAATGCCTGTTTCCATCTGCGCAATTACTCCCCCCACATATTCGGTTTTATGAGTGACGGACCAGAAATTGCCGTCAAAAGGGACAGGTACACCATCCTCATTTTTTTTTATACAGCCAAGATTGACTCCGCTTTTGACGGAAGAAATTTCGAGCGCAACTCTTGCAAGGGCGCTTAATGCTTCAACCTTCTTTCTTCCTTTAAGATTTTTTTCATATTCAGGCACTTCAAGAATGACCGGAAATAAAACTTTATTTTTTATCGTCTGCTTCACTTAAAATTATCCTGCAATCGGCCACCGTTGAGCCTTGTTCATGGGCAAGAAGAGGGTTTATATCCATTTCCAGTATTTCAGGGTGATTCAGGCACATGTCCGAAAGGCTGACAATGGCTTTTTCTAGAGATTCAATATCGCAGACCGGTCTTCCCCTGAATCCCCTGAAAAGTTTGTGTCCTTTTATACTCCGAACCATCCTGCGCGCGGAGTTTCTGCCCACAGGAGCAAGGCGGAACACTACATCCTGGAAAAGCTCGACAAATATTCCGCCTAGTCCGAACATCAGCAACGGGCCAAATATCGGGTACCTGTTCATTCCAAGAATGGCTTCCTCGCCTTTTTTAGCCATTTTTTGAATCAGGACTCCTTTGATTTCGGCTTTGGGGTCGAACTTAATAGCCCTTTTGATCAGCTCATCGAATATTTTCAACACATTTTCCCTGTCCCCGATCCCGAGAGCCACTCCGCCAGCATCAGATTTGTGAAGAATCTGAGGAGAAACAATCTTCATTGCAACAGGGAAGGCAAGTTTTTCGGCAATTTCTGCGGCTTCATCCCTTGTTTTTGCAAGTCCGGCAGTAAGAACCTTAAATCCGTAGCATTCCAGCAGCTTCCCTCCTTCAATCTCTCCCAGTTTAAATTTGCCTTCGGCAATACAGTTCTTAATGATTGCAGCCGCACATTCCTTGTTGTGTTTGAGGTTATATGGCGCCAGCTGCTGCCGGTTAAGCCATGTTGAATATTGATAGAGAGCTCCAAGTGATTTGGCGGCGTTTTCAGGAAATCTGAAAACCGGGATTCCATGTTCCTGTAAGTATTTTACTCCCGCGGATACGTCAAAAATGCCCATGAAGCAGCAGAGAACCGGCTTGCTGGAACGCCTTGCGATTCTTGCGATAGCTTCGGCAGTGCCGAGGGCGTTTGTCATTGATTGAGGGGTAAGTATGACAAGAGCTCCATCGACACCCTCATCCCTTATCACGGCAGCGAGCGCGTTTTCATATCTGTCCTGGGCTGCGTCACCTATAATGTCTACAGGGTTGTGGACATTGGCCGTCGTAGGGAGATGACTTGTAAGCGCCTCAACCGTTTCTTCAGAAAATTTCGCAAGCACCAAGCCGGATGAAACCGTCATGTCGGTTGCAACGATACCCGGACCGCCTGCATTTGTGACAATGGCAACCCTGTTGCCTGTCGGAACCTTCCTTCTGAGTTTTCCGACCTCATTTTCATTTTTATAGGCAAAAGCACTTGCAAAATCAAAGAGCTCGTCGATTGATTCTGCACGGATTATGCCCGACTGCCTGAAAATAGCGTCATATACCGCTTCCGTGCCGGCCAGGGCACCTGTATGGGATGCGGCGGCCAGAGCGCCTGCGCCTGTTCGGCCCGATTTTATAGCTATGACCGGTGTAGGCCTGAAATCTCCCGAAGTTATTTTGTTAACAGCATCAATGAATTCGGGTCCGCGGCGGAGCTCTTCAAGGTAAATCATTATTACCTCGGTCTCCGCATCCTGGTGCAGGTATTCAAGAAGATCAAGTTCATCAACATCAGCCTTGTTTCCTATTGAAATGAACTTTGAGAAACCGAAATCCCTGTCCGCGGCAAAATCGAGCACCGCGGTGCAAAGTGCGCCGCTCTGAGAAATGAATGATATATTTCCGAATTTAGGCATGCGCGCCGAAAAACTGGCATTAAGACCGACCAGAGGGTTGGGGTTGATTACGCCAAGACAGTTGGGGCCTACAACTCTGATCCCGGCTTTACGGCAAACCGAAACGATTTCATTCTCGATTTCAAGCCCGTGCTTGCCAACTTCACGGAAACCGGCAGAGACGATTACAATGCCTTTAACCTTTTTTTCAACCGCCTCGTGAACCGCTTTAACCGCCGCAGCCGGGGGCAAAATTATCATTGCAAGGTCTATGTCGTCAGGTATTTCAGTCAAGCCCGGGTAAGCCCTTACGCTTAAAATCGATTTTGCCGAAGGGTTTACGGGATAAAGTGTTCCGGTATATCCTCCTTTTAAAATATTTGCGAAAATATCGTGTCCCACTTTGCCCGGTGTTGTGGAGGCGCCGACAACAGCTACCGATTTTGGTGAAAAAATTGGATCAAGATTGCTCATTTTTTATCCTCAAAGCCTCTTCGTATACCCGTTTTCTGGAGAGGCCGAATTTTTTTGCTGTTTCTTTTGCAAGAACAGACAGGGGTTTTTCATTTGAATGTATGCTTGCCTTCAAGTCCTTGGTGACTAAGTCCGGAGAAGAAATCTCTATTTCTTCAAAGCCTGATACTAGAAGCGTGCACTCGCCTTTTATTTCTGAACGCTGTTTTAAAACAGTTATGATTTCAGACAGAGTTCCTCTGATAAATTCTTCATGCAGCTTCGTTATCTCTCGGGATAGAACTGAATCTCTTTCACCCATTACTGATTTAATTTCTTCAATAAGCCGCAGGATTCTCCTTGGTGATTCGTAAAATATAACCGTTCTTTTTTCTTTATGCAGGTCTCTGAGCAAATCGAGGCGCTTTTCCTTTTTTTTGGGACAGAAGCCGATAAAGATAAATGAATCCGTCGCAAGACCCGATACAGATATGGCGGCAACAGCAGCAGATACTCCGGGAACGGGTACTATGTTTATTCCGGCTGCAATGGCTTCTTTTATCAGGCGATATCCGGGGTCGGAAACGACAGGGGTTCCGGCATTTGATACAAGAGCTATTGATAATCCGTTTTTAAGCCTGTTGACGAGGCCTGGAGTTCTCTCTCTTTCATTATATTCGTGATATGATATTAAATGCCCCTTGATATTGTGCAGGGATAAAAATTTTCCCGTATGGCGTGTGTCTTCCGCTGCGATAAGATCGGCCTCTTTTAAAACCGATAAGGCTCTTAAGGTAATATCATCCCTGTTTCCTATCGGAGTCGCAACTACGTAGAGAGTTCCGGGTGCGGCATTTAATCCGGCATCATTTGTAGGCGAGGTCGAAGGCATTTTTTATAATCTCGATTTGAGGATCTTCCCCTCCGTGGCTTATGGAAACCACATCAAATCTTGCTTTTGAACTGCTCTGATTGGTAACTTTTAAAAAATAGAGAGCAACCATAGATATCTTCCTCATTTTTTTCGGGGTTACAGCATATTTTGGATTTCCGTAGCTGGCTGATTTCCTCGATTTTACTTCGACAAAGACTATGGTGTTTTTTTCCTTTGCAATTATGTCGATTTCTCCAAGCTTTGTCCTGTAATTCTGTTCAATAATCTTGTATCCCTTCTTTTTAAGATACCTCGCAGCCGTTGATTCGCTTTCTTTTCCGAATTGCTGGTCTTTTGAGGGCATATACTACACTCCTCCGGGGCTGGACATGACCTTTGTGTATCTTAAGGTCTTAAACCGGGTCAAGGTATGGGTTTATAGTAACTATTCAGGAGTCAGAAGTCAGGAGTCAGAATAAAAGCGGTATATATGTTTCAACTATATCAGCCGGAATAGAAATCACAACTCTCCTGGTTTGGGAAGTCAGCCCATATGTCTTGAAAATCTTTAGTTGGCATCCCTTTATTCCGGCTTCTGAATTCTGTATCCTGTCTCCTGAATAGTTATTATTTACAAAGTCTCTCTAACTCCCTTAAAGTTTTTCCTGTGAATCGGGCAGCATCCGAATCTGCGGACCGCTTCTTTATGTTTTTTAGTTGGGTATCCTTTGTGTTTATCAAATCCGTATTCGGGGTATTCGTAATGATACTTTTCCATGAGTCTGTCCCGTGTAACCTTTGCAATAATTGAAGCTGCTGCAACAGATAAGCTGAGAGAGTCGCCATGCGGGACAGCTCTCTGCGGGAGAGCATAGGGGATTTGAAAAATTCCGTCAATAAGAAGAAAATCGGGTTGCGGTAAAAGGTTTTGAACTGCCATTGACATGGAAAGGAGCGATGCTTTAAGAATATTTATACGCTCAATTTCTGCCGGATCCACTATTCCTATACCGACGGAAACGGCATGTTCATATATTTTTTTGTACAGCAGATCACGTTTCTTCGGTGTCAGCTGCTTTGAATCTGTAACACCTTCTATATATGATGATAGCGGAATAATTACCGCTGCTGAAACAACCGGGCCGGCAATAGGCCCCCTGCCGGCCTCATCTATGCCCGCTATCTTCGCATAGCCTTTTTCACAGGCGTCCATTTCATATGCCAACAGGTCATTTTCCATGGATCAGCTTTTATTGCGAATATTTTTACATAAAGCCGCAAAGCCGGGAAATATTTCTTCTTTTAGGATTTGCGCTTTGGGATAAATAGCAGTCGTTATTCTAACGGCGCTCTTTTAATCTTGAGGCTTTGCCTCTCAGGTTGCGCAGGTAATAAATTTTAGCGCGCCTGACACGGCCGTGGCTTTGAACTTCAATCCTGTCAATAACCGGTGAATGAAGAGGGAAAACACGTTCAACTCCTACACCATAAGAAACTTTTCTTACGGTAAAGGTAGAATTGGATGTTCCATTGTGTCTGCCGATAACAACTCCTTCAAAAGCCTGGATACGCTCCTTTTCACCCTCTCGTATTTTGACATATACTTTAATCGTATCACCTGTAGTAAATTCAGGATGATCAAGCCTCATGGTTTCAAGTTCCAACTGCTTTAACGGGTCCATTTATAATCTCCTAACTAATTAAATTTATTGTCCCTCTCGGGGATTTTGGGGAAACCCCTCAAGCCATCAGCTTCAGCCGATGGTAGCTAACTGATTATCTCTAATCTCAGGCTGATATTCTTATTAAGCTGTATCAGCCGGTAAGACTAAAAATCCTTCTGGCAGAAATTTATGTTTTTTTCAACCCCTTACTCCGATAAACAGGATAAACAGGTTTACGAGATTATTTCCCGCCACTCTTTTCGGTACCCCCTTGAGGGGTAGAAAAACACAGAAAATAATCTATTACTTACTAATAAGTCGGTCCAGGATAATTGAACAGGCTGATCTTACCGAAAGATGGTTATAATCGGTATTGCCTCTAACCGGTTCAAGCATATAATCTGCTTTTAAAACTATTTCTTCGGCAAGTCCCCATCCGGTTCCGAAAATAAGAAGATAAGGGTTAGAGTCTTCAAGCATTCCCCTTAATTCCGGATATGTAATGAAACCAGGACTATCCTTTGCGCTTGTTACAACCGTCTTCGGATAACCCTTGCCATCAGTGCTTATATCATCCAGGACAGCATCTACAGAGTCCTTTATGCATATAAGTTCAAGAGCCTGCCGCCTGTCAGAGTTCAGAACTGATCCTATTCCGCTTGTCCAGTGAGAAATAATTTCCCGGGTGAGCTCTTTCTGGTCTTCAAGCGGTGTAACCACATAAAATTTTTTTACCCCGTAAGTTTTTGATACCCTTGCCATGTCGTGCAGGTCGAGGTTTGTTACGGCAGAGGTTATAATGTTTCCGGATTTATTAATTACCGGATAATGTACCAGAGCCACGTAAAGATTGGGTTTCAATAATTTTCTCAATATCGCGGCACCATTTTTTCAGTATCTCAATTTCTTTTTTTGAAAGAGCTCTGTTTTCAAGAAGATCCGGCCTCTTTAAGAATGTGCGAATCATTGAAGCCTCAAGCCTATACTTTTCAATATCCTTATGATTGCCGGAGGTCAGTATATCGGGAACTTTCGATCCTTCAAAATCTCTCGGTCTTGTATAATGGCCAAAATCAAGAAGGCTGCCGGAAAAAGAATCCTGCATGGCCGAGTCTGCGCTTCCGAGAACTCCGGGAATCAGTCTGGTTACAGCTTCGATGACTACCATTGCTCCGAGTTCACCGCCTGTCATTACATAATCCCCTAAAGATATTTCTTCGTCGATGAAATCACTGCATATTCGTTCATCGATTCCTTCATACCTGCCACAAACAAAAATCAATCCTTCCGATTCTGCAAATTCCTGAGCGGATTTCTGATCAAAAACTTTTCCCTGAGGGCTTAACAGAACCGTTCTTGAATCCGGGATCAGTTCTTTTGCCATCCGGATAGCGTTTGCAAGCGGTTCAGGTTTCATAACCATGCCGCATCCGCCCCCGAAAGGCCTGTCATCTGTTGTTTTATGCCTGCCTTCGGCAAAATCCCTTATATTGACAGTTGATACTGAAATATGATTTTCAGCTATCGCCTTTTTTATTATTCCATATGTCCAGAATGAATCGAACATTTCCGGAAAAATGGTAAGGACTGCAAATTTCATCCGGGAGCCGTTACAAGCCTTCAGGTAAATTGACTTTCATTTTTTTTTCAACAATATCAATATTCAAAACAACAGATTCGATTGCCGGTATCAGGACTTCTTTATTTTCTTTGTCTTTTACAACGTATATGTCATTGGCGCCAGTCTGAATTATGGATTCGACACGCCCGATATATTTATCGTCCGAGGCATAAACTGAAAGACCTATTATGTCGATCCAGTAATAAGTATCATCGTCAAGTTGAGGAAGATCCGCCTTTTTGATAAAAAGTTCAGATCCTTTCAAATTATCCGCCAAAACCCGCGAGTCTATTCCTTCAAGCAATAAAAGGACAAAACGGGAATGCGGCGCAGACCATTTCACACTATAATCTTTAACTGTTTCGTCATTCGGATTTTTTACAAGAATCGTGATTCCTGTCTTAAAAACAGAGAATGACTCTGCATAGGAATAAACTTTTACGGTACCCTTAATCCCGTGTGTCCCTGCGATCTTTCCAATTGAAATAAAACCATTATTAATCAACGGATTATTCAATTATTTCCAGGACAGTTCGTTTTTTTACCTTGGCGGAAGCCGCGCTTAATATTGTTCGCATTGCTCTTGCAGTCCGGCCTTGTTTGCCTATGACTTTTCCCAGATCCTCTTTGGCCACTTTAAGTTCCAGAACAGAGGTTTGATTTCCCTCTACTTCTGAAACAGTTACCTGTTCAGGATTGTCAACCAAGGCCTGCGCAATGTAATAGATCAGCTCTTTCATGGCTCCATCTCCTTTGCTTGCAGTTGCAGTTGAGGATGAGGGTGGATAAAAAAATATATATCCCTAGATTATCTTAAATGCCTTCTTTTTTCAAAAGATTTTTAACCGTATCTGTTGGCCTGGCGCCCTGATCCATCCAGTATTTTATACGCTCACCCTTGAGCGCAACCTTTGCTGGGTTTGCAACCGGATCATATGTGCCTACCGCTTCAAGATATCTTCCATCCCTCGGGCTTTCCGAATCGGCAATAACAATTCTATAGAACGGGTTTTTCTTTGCCCCATGCCTTGCCAACCTGATTTTAACCGCCATCTTTTAGTTTCTCCTTTAAAACGGCAACATTCCACGGTTGATGCCGCGCATGCCACCTTTATTTATTTGTTTCATTAATTTCATAGCTTGTGCATAATTTTTTAAAAGCCTGTTTATATCCTGTACGCTAGTTCCGCTACCCATGGCAATCCTTTTCCTGCGGTTGCCGTTTATTATGGTATATTGCCTCCGTTCCCCGGGAGTCATTGAATTGATTATTGCCTCGATTTTTACCAGTTCCGTTTCGTCAACCTTGAGATTTTTAAGCTGTTTATTGTTGCCCAATCCCGGAATCATGCCAAGAAGATCCGTGATTGATCCCATTTTGCGTATCTGTACCATCTGGTCGCGAAAATCTTCCAGCGTAAACTGACTTTTTCTAAGCTTTTTTTCAAGCTCAACTGCTTTTTTCTCATCAACTACAGACTGGGTTTTTTCTATAAAAGTAAGAACATCACCCATTCCAAGAATTCTTGAAGACATCCTATCCGGATGGAATGACTCAAGTGCGCTGAGTTTTTCTCCTACCCCGATAAATTTTATCGGTTTGTCGATTATCGCCTTGATGGACAAAGCGGCTCCGCCCCTTGCATCTCCGTCCATCTTTGTAAGAACAACACCGCCTATATTAAGAGCGTCATCGAATGATTTTGCTATGTTAACGGCATCCTGACCCGTCATCGAATCTGCCACAAGAAGGATATCGGAAGGTTTAACCGAATCCTTTATACGGCCAAGTTCCGCCATAAGCTCTTCATTGATATGCAGACGTCCGGCTGTATCAAGAATGAGGGTGTCGCAGCCTTGCTTCAGTGCGGCGATTCTTGCTCTAACGCAGATATCAACAGGATCCAAATCCGTAGTTGACGCAAAAACAGGAACACTTATCTGCTCCGCAAGCTTTTTCAACTGGTCTATGGCGGCAGGGCGATAAACATCTGCCGGAACAAGAAACGGCTTTTTGCCTCTTTGCCTTAAAATAATTGCGAGTTTTCCCGCCGTTGTGGTTTTACCTGAACCTTGGAGTCCTACAAGCATAACAGACGCAGGTACCGGTCCGGATAGATCTATGTCCTGATGCTTCGATCCCATAAGCCGGGTCAGTTCATCATTAACAATTTTAATGACCTGATGGCCCGGGGTCAGGCTGGACATTACTTCATGACCGAGAGCACGTTCTTTTATATCCGCGACAAACTTCTTTACAACTTTATAATGAACATCGGCTTCTAGAAGGGCCATCCTGACTTCTTTCATGCCCTCTTCGATATTCTTTTCGGTTAATTTACCGTGACCTTTGAGCTGTCTGAATATATTATTTAATTTTTCACTTAAATTTTCAAACATGAATATACCGTTTAAGATCTTTGCATAACGCCTGGCTAAAGGGACGGCATTAAGTATGCCAGCCCAAAAGGATATGTTGTGCAAAGATCTGTGTTTAATTAATTTAAAATCTTGAAAATAATTTTAAAATGATGTTATGTCAAGAATAATCGTAACGTGATATCCGGAAAGGACAAAGAGACGGAAACAAACGATTGAAGATTCCCCGTAGTTTGCTGCGAGGAATCTTCAATCCTTGAATCCTTAAATCATTTAATAATATAAAAATGATAAATCAACAAGTTAAAACAAACATAACTGAACCGACAAGAGATGAGCTCGCTGTCTGGCTTGATGAAAATGGGATTAAAACCTACCGGGCGGTTCAGATTTTAAAATGGGTATATTTGAAACAGGCGGATACTTTCGAGGAGATGACGGACATCGGACTTGATATAAGAAAGTTTATTTCGCAGAACTTTACCCTTGACCGTCTTGGAAAAAAGAGAATTGAGATATCAAAGGACGGCTCAAAAAAATATCTGTTTGTATTAAAAGATGGAAATCATATCGAAAGCGTACTTATTCCTGAAAAAAATCATTATACCCTATGCATATCAAGCCAGGTTGGATGCGCCCAAGGATGCAGGTTTTGCATGACTGCACGGGGTGGCTTTATCCGGAACCTTACAAAGAGTGAAATAGTTTCCCAGGTACGCGATATTCAAAATGATCTTGAAGATACTTCTCGCCTTACAAACATTGTTTTCATGGGGATGGGGGAACCGCTTGCTAATTACAGGAATGTTGCAAATGCAATAGATACGATTACTTCAGATGATGCAGGCCTCGGTTTTTCATCACGAAAGGTTACTGTATCAACAGCAGGCCTTGTTCCTCTCCTTGAGAATCTTGGAAAGGATACAAATGTGAATCTGGCTGTATCATTGAATGCATCCGAGAATAAAACCAGAGACATGCTTATGCCGGTCAACCGCAAGTATCCCATTGAAGAGCTGATTGAAGCATGCCGGATATATGACCTGAAACCTCGAAAAAGGATAACGTTTGAGTATATATTAATAAAGGGTATAAATGATTCTTCCGATGACGCAAAACGTCTGGCAAAGCTGCTCCGGCCTGTTAAGTCAAAAATAAACCTTATCCCGTTTAATGAGCATGAAATGAGCGAATTCAGGAGGCCTGAAGAAACTGCGATCAGAACCTTTCAGGAAATTCTGATAAATAAAAATTATACAACTGTAATCCGAAGAAGCAAGGGAGAGGATATATCGGCGGCATGCGGCCAGCTTCGCGCAAGAAGCATATAGCTGGAATCCCGGGCTCCTTTCTCCCAACTAACCCTCATAACCGGTGCAAGCACAACTCAGCATGAGAATACAAGAGCCGGGAGTCAGGAGCCAGGATAACCATGGTATTGATTTTCTTCTGTATTCTGACTCATGCATTCTCATATAAGTTGTAAAGCCATTATATTATAAGATGTCTTATCTTTCCTGGTGGAATTGCGAGTACCTTTATTGTCTCATTTCCATCAGGTGTTTGCGCAGTTATATCGATTTGTGAATATTCCGGAACTCTGCCGTATCCTGCACAAATGGATGCCGCAAGAATAACAATTTCCCTTTTTCCTCCGATAGGCATTACCGTTGTCGGGCCGGGAAAATCTTTTACATTAAATAGTATGTCCGTAGACGGGTTATAAAGCTTTTCAATATTCTCGTTGTCTGATTGATTCCTGCCGACTATGATTTTTGTGTTTTTATTCAAACGTAAATGCCTGCCGTATCTCAGGATATTTAGTTCATTTTCGGAAAAACATTCCTGGTGTTCAAAAAGATCCTTTAATCGCCTTGAGAATCCCTTATCGGTCAGAAGACACCCGCCTGCTGGATTGGGATAATCATAAATTCCGAATTCTCCGGCAAGAGCAACCTGTGGTTTTCTTGATCTTCCTGAAAATCCGAACATAAACTCTCTGTTTATCATCCCCTTTTTTTCGGGTATTGTCACAGGAAGTCTTGTTGCACTTAAAGGTCTTACTATGTATCCGTCATAGCCGGAATGCTTTTCGACGTAACGCAGTGAAGATAATGTCTGAGACATGGGGCGCTGTTCGAGTACTTCACCGCTGAAAAGAAAATCAAATTCTCTTTCTTTCATAATACCGCCTGCAATCCTGAACATGAGTGCGTGGCAGTCCATGCATGGGTTCATGTATCGGCCGTATCCGCAATGTGGATTTTTCAGCATTTCCAGGTATTCTTCTGTAATATTTTTTACGGTCAGGGGTATGCCGGCTGTTTTTGAGGCTTTTATCGCCTTTTCAGATGAAAAAAACGGGGTTTCAAAGGTTATCCACTCAACTTCCAAATTATGTCTGCGCAGAACCAATGCTGACAGTATACTGTCAAGTCCGCCTGAACAGAGGCCTAATGCACGCACTTTTCTTTGGCAGTTTATCATGGTATATAAATTTAAATTTTACGAAACCATTAATTATGATGGACAAATGAAAAGTCGTAAAAGCTTAATAATTTGATAAAACCACGAAGATCACGAAGGACACGAAGTTTAAAATATTATATATTCCATTTCTTTCTTCGTGACCGTTGTGGTAATAATTATATTGTTTAAGAAACAGTCAGAAACTTAAGGATATATACTAATATGAAAATCTCAGCACGTACAGAAAAAATTAGAAAAATATTAAAATCAAGATACCCTGATGTCAGAACTCAGCTCGATTATGCAAATCCTTTCGAACTCCTTGTCGCGACAATCCTTTCAGCACAGTGCACTGACAAACAGGTAAATTTTGTCACAAAGGCGCTTTTCGGGAAACTTAAAACTCCTTATGATTTTGCAGTTGCGCCCCCCGAAATTCTTGAGCAGCTTATACGACCGACAGGATATTTCCGTAATAAGGCAAAGAATATTATTAACTGCTCAAAGGCTATTATTGAGAAATTCAACGGGAAAGTTCCTGCTGATCTTGAGAAGCTTACTCAGCTTCCCGGGGTGGGGCGTAAGACTGCAAACGTTGTTCTTGGCGCCGCTTTCGGTATTCCTGGAGTTGTGGTGGATACCCATGTGGCAAGAATATCGCAGCGCCTTGACCTGTCGGTTAATAAGAATCCTGTCAGGATTGAATTTGACCTTATGAAAATAATACCGGAAAAAGAGTGGAATGATTTCTGCCTGCATCTAATATATTTCGGAAGAGAGATATGCAAAGCACGAAAACCCCTTTGCCCGGATTGCCCGGTAATGAAATTATGCGACTATGAGGATAAAACAGAGTAAGATTATTTGTTGTTGGGCCTCCAACAAACTCATCGGGGATATTGAACTATTTGGAAGTCTTAATATGCTCTCTTAATAAACTTTTTGGGGATTTTTAAATCACTTCGCTAAATCACAAGAAGGTTTGGGCTGACGACCTCAAGGGCTTGTGATTTTTAACGCTCAGTTCTTTAAAATCTGTTTCCCAGAAATCTCAAATCCGTTCGCATATGACTTCCAACGAGTTAATCATAATTGACAAGTTGTGTTTGAAGTCCAAATTCAAACGGCAAAGTAAAAAGCTCATTATGCAAGGCGCGCGAATCTTGAGGAATGAAGCGAACTTTTTGGTACGCTGCAATGAAGAAAGAAGAAGCGCAACACACCAGAATGATTTTTTACAAAGCCGTAATTTTTTTCTTCCTTGCGACTATCGTTGAGACGGGTCCTTCTTCCTCAAGTCTCCGGATGCCTGTAAAACCTGATTTTTTAAGCCATGATTTCACTTCCGCTTCCGTGTAGGTATCCCCGTCTTCTGTTCCAACCAGCATATTTAAGGCAAAAAAGGTTCCAAAAGGCGGAGATGTTCTGTCATTTTCCATGATGAAATCCTGGATTACCACCTGGCCGCCCGGTTTTAGTGCTTTTGCTGCCTTATCCATGAGAGACTGATTTTTTTCAGGGGAATTTATGTGGATTATTGCTGAAATAAAAGCAAGATCGAAACCTTTACCAAAGACATCCTTATTATAGTCGCCGCTGGCAAAATTAATCCTGTCAAGAAGTCCTGCTTCGACAACATAATGTTTTGTAAGGGTAATGACATTCGGAAGATCAAATATCGTTGCGGTTATCTCTTTTCTTGCGCGGACAAAAGCCATAGCATATGCTCCTGATCCACCTCCTATATCAAGTACTCTTGATACTGTTGAAAGATCGAGCATGGCAATCATCCGGGAAGCGCTTGCAGTGGCCCTGTAGTGCATAGCCGCAATAAAAGCCTCAAACCATTCGGGATCTCTTTTTTTTATCGGGTCCGGAGTAGTCCTGCTTCCCTTTTTTACCGCATCTGTGAGAGTGTGCCATTTTTTCCACAAACCGGCCGTGTGCATAAGGCCGGCCATGTATCTCTTTTTATGTTTAATCAGAAATTTTACAGCAGAAGGTGTATTTGAGAAAAGCTTATTTTTCTTTGAAACAAGACCAATTGCACAGAGTGCATTCAGCAGTCTGTCTGTTGCCCTGAAGCCTGTGCCGATTTTTGATGCAATATTTTCAGATGAGAGGCTTTTGTTCCCGATAGCAGTAAAAAGGTCAAGTTCAACAGCGGTTAAAAGAACCCGACTCTGCTGAAAAGCTGTCGCGATCCTTTGAATATCTTCTGGTGTCGATACGTTGCGGTTTGAAGGATCTTTCATAAGTTCATCCTTTCGTACAAACAGATCCTGCGCGCTGTCTGTCAGATCTAATGCGAAGATCTCCGGTCTTCTTTATTGGCATATATTTATTTATCCTGTATAGTCAACATAGTTTTTACGTTAAACTGGAAAGGGGTGTTTCCGATGCACATTATTTTCAAATTGGCTGCAGCGCTTGTTCTTATCTATTTTGCTTACTGTGGTCTGATTTTCATTTTGCAAAGACAGGTTCTTTTCCCGCGATACATGATCGAAAACATAGCGCAGGAAAAGGTGCCGGTTCCCGGAATTCAAAAGATTATTCTTGAAACCGGCTCCGGCAAGGTTGAAGCATGGTATATGCCTCCTGTTTCAGATTCTGCGGGCAAACCTGCTCCTGCGGTAATATTTGCCCACGGTAACGGAGAATTGATAGATTTCTGGCCCGAAGAATTGAGGGGTTTTGCGAAACTTGGGGTGGGTGTGCTGCTTGTTGAATATCCAGGGTATGGTCGTTCTGAAGGCTATCCGTCTCAAAATAGCATTACGGATTCGTTTGTTTCCGCTTATGATTTTATTACGGCTGAAAATGGAGTGGACCCTTCCCGAATAGTGTTTCTCGGGCGCTCAATAGGGGGAGGAGCGGTCTGTGCTCTTTCGAAAATACGTCCTTGTGCGGCACTTATAATTATGTCCACATTTATAAGTGTTAGATCTTTTGCCCCAAAATATTTTGTTCCTGGTTTCCTGATGCGTGATCCGTTTGACAATCTTGAGGCGGTCAAGGCCTATTCAGGGCCTGTATTGATTATACACGGTAAAAGGGATGAGATTATTCCGTTCAGCCATGGGGTTGGACTTTCAAAGGCGGCTCGAAACAGTAAAATGATCGCCTATGATTGCGGGCATAATGACTGTCCGCCAGACCCTCTTCTTTTTTGGGAAGATATTGAATATTTTCTCAAAAAATCCGGGATTATATGATGCAGAAAGAGCGGAAAAGGGAAAGTTGTAAGGCGTGAGGCTTTAGCTGAGAGGCACGAAAAGGGCAACAGGCAGTTGGCATAGTATTCTCTAACGACTATTGCCTGCCACTTGTTTTACGGGAATTTGACAATCGGAAACAGATACCTTATATTCTACCGTAAAAACACATCGTTAACATAATTATAAATAGTTGTTTAATCGATACTAATTTTTTTCTAATTAAGGCTGAAAAACCCACAAACAGGCTGATAATATTTTTTGGATTTATCGCATTTTCATAAAGGTAAATAGACTGAAAGGGGAAAATCATGAAAGTACTTGTAAGTGACAATCTGGATTCAATTGGCATTGAGATGTTTCGTAAGGAAGAGGGGATTGACGTTGATGTCAAACCGGGGTTATCTCCTGAAGATCAGAAAAACATTATAGGTGAGTATGATGCCCTTGTGATAAGAAGCGCCACAAAGGTTACGGCGGATCTTTTAAGCGCTGCTAAACGTTTGAAGGTAGTAGGTCGTGCCGGAATCGGTCTTGATAATGTTGATATACCTGCTGCTACCAAGCACGGGGTAGTTGTAATGAATACTCCGGGAGGAAACGTTATCACAACCGCCGAGCACGCAATTGCCATGATGATGGCTCTTACAAGAAATATCCCATGGGGTACGTCTTCACTCAAGGCGGGAAAGTGGGAAAAGAAGAACCTTGAAGGCCGCGAGCTGTTCAAAAAAGTTCTTGGGATTATTGGTCTCGGGAAGATAGGCTCCATTGTAGCGGACCGTGCCCGTGGTCTTAAAATGCAGGTCATAGTCTACGATCCGTTTGTGACTCCTGAAAGGGTGGAAAAGGCAGGATATACGGGTGTCTCCCTTGATGAATTATATCGAAAGTCCGATTATATTACCGTCCATGTTCCGAAATTAAAGGATACTTTGGGCATGCTTAACAAGAAAGCATTTGACAAGATGAAGGACGGAGTCATGATAATTAACTGTGCCCGTGGCGGAATTATAAATGAAGCCGACCTTTATGACGCCTTAAAATCAGGTAAGGTTGCCGGGGCCGCGCTGGATGTTTTTGAGAAAGAACCGCCGGGAATGTCTCCTTTGTTTGAGCTGGACAGGGTAATATGCACACCGCATCTCGGAGCTTCAACACAGGAAGCTCAGGCAAATGTTGCTTCTGCTGTTGCAGGCCAGATAATTGACTACTTAAAGAACGGCACAATAGTAAATGCTGTTAATGTTCCTTCGATTACCGGAGAACTTCTGAAAAAAATCGGTCCGTTTCTTTCCCTTGCAGACAAGATGGGCGGCCTTCTTGCCCAACTTTCATCAGGGCCTCTAAAAGAAATCATTATAGAGTACACAGGCGATTTCGGAGGGCTTGACATGTCTCCGGTTACGACTGCTGTTTTAAGAGGCCTACTTGTGCCCATAGTCAAGGATGATGTGAATTTCGTAAATGCTAATTTCATTGCAAAGGAGAGAGGCATAAAGGTAACGGAAACGACAAGCGCCGAATCAGAGGATTTTACAAATCTTATAACCGTTAAGGGAGTTACCTCAGATAAACCGGTTACGATAGCAGGCACTATATTCGGGAAGAAAGATGAAAGAATCGTAAGGATAAACAACTTCAGACTTGAGATGCATCCAAGCGGACATCTTGCCCTTATTCACAATCTTGATAAACCTGGCGCTATCGGCAGCATAGGAACAACTTTGGGCAAACACAAGATAAATATCGGAAGGATGCAGGTTGGGCAAGAAGAAGAAGGAGAGAGAAATATTATTCTGCTCAAGACCGACTCTCCTATCCCCGAACCTGTTCTTGAGGAATTGAGAGCGCTTCCGCTTGTAAAAACCGTGATACCGCTTGAATTATAGAGGGAAAAAGCTTGGGACGAAAGGCGTAAGGTGTGAATGCTGAAGATGAAAGTCTTTAGTCGTGAAGTGTGAGTCGAACCGCGAATCACGAAAGGAGAATAATATGCCGGAAGAAAAAAAAGACTTTATAATAAAAGACCGGAGAATTTTTTCTCAGGAAAATCCGGATAAGGAGAAAGTAGAGAAGGAGAATACTCAGGAGACAACAAAAAAGGAGCCGAAAGAAGAGGTTCCTACGGCAGGAAAATCGGATGCAAAAGAGGCGGAGGCCTGTTTGCCTGAAATTAATTTTCCAACCTTTATCATGTCTCTTAATGCATCTGCTCTGGTGAATCTCGGTATTCTTGATAATCCAGCTAACGGAAAAAAAGAAATTAATCTTTCTATGGCAAAACAGACTATCGATATCCTGTGTTTGCTTGAAGAAAAAACACAGGGAAATTTATCCAAAGACGAAGAAAGCATGCTGAAAAACATACTTTATGATTTAAGGATAATCTATGTGAAGGAAAAGAAGTGAAGGAGATTTATATGTGGATAAATAGATTGATAAATTCAATTACGCGGCGAAGAGCCGTTTTCATGGTTTTATTCCTCGTAATGGTTATTATAGGTGTTTCATGTTTCAATTCTGTTTCGGACGACAAGGCAAAAAGAGGCGGATCTGGCAGTTCACTTGCAGGAATGGTTCCGTCTGTTACAGGGTCAAAACCGGCTGGGGTCATGATGATTCCTGAAAGTTTCAGTGAATTGGCGGAAATGGCCAGTCCGGCAGTAGTAAATATCAGGACGGTTAGAACCGAGAAAACAGGAAATATTTTCCGACAGTTTCACAAAGGACCGTTCGGTGAAGATGACTCAATGGAGGATTTTTTTAATAAATTCTTTAATCAGAATCAACCGAAAGAATTTAAACAGCGGAGCCTTGGTTCAGGATTTATAATTGATAAAGATGGTTACATAGTTACAAATAATCACGTTGTGGAAAATGCCGATAAAATAAAAGTTATATTAAAAAACGAGAAGGAATTTGAAGCCGAAACTGTCGGACTTGATCCCAATACTGATCTTGCGCTTATCAAGATAAAACCGGGATATGATCTCCCGGTTTTAAAAACAGGCGATTCGGATGCCCTGAAGGTAGGGCAGTGGGTTCTTGCGATAGGAAGTCCGTTTGGTCTTGAGCATACAGTTACAGCAGGGATAGTAAGCGCGAAAGGACGTGTAATAGGCTCTGGTCCTTATGATGATTACATTCAAACTGATGCTTCTATTAATCCGGGCAACAGCGGCGGTCCGCTATTAAATATGAGCGGAGAGGTTATTGGCGTCAATACGATCATAATAGCAGGCGGACAGGGCATCGGATTTGCGATCCCGATAAATCAGGTTAAGGGAATCGTTGAACAATTGAAGAAATACGGAGATGTTACAAGGGGATGGCTTGGCGTGACAATCCAGGATCTTCCGTCCGATCTTGCTGAATATATGGGAATTAAAGATGGGAAAGGCGTCCTCGTTTCAGACGTTATCCCGGGAGATCCTGCTGATAGAGCGGGGATCAGGCCAAAGGATATCATCGTTGAGATTAACGGCCAAAAAATTGAATCAAGAAGGACCCTTTTAAAAATGGTTGCTGATATAGGAGTGGGCAAAATTGCTAAAATCAGTGTATTGCGTGATGGAAAGGAAAAGACTTTTAATGTGGAAGTAGCAAAAAGAATGGATGAAAAAATTGCATCCACAGGAGATTCAATGAAAGGACAACCGGATGAAACAGGCATCCGGGTTGCTAATCTGACACCTGAGATTGCCAAACGTTTTGGCATAACTGAAAAAGAGGGTATAATTGTTGTCGGGGTTGATTCAGGCGGGGAAGGTGCCGAAGCTGGGATAGAACCGGGTGACATAATTAGAGAGGTTAATCGTCAGGCTGTAAAATCGGTAAAAGATTATGCTGAAGCCATTGGAAAGATAAAAAAAGGCGAATCCTTTTATATTTTCCTCTGGAGGTCGAAGGTAGGATTTCTTATTGCCAAGCTGACGAAGTGAGGAGTGAAAAAGCGTAAGACGGGTATCGAAAATGGAATATCGATGTACGAGCGGAGGAAAAGACGTAAGGTGTAAAGGATAAAGACAAAGGATTCGAGGATCCAGGGGGTCATGGGAAAGATCGATAATCGTGGATAGTTAATCGAATAACGAACCATGAACCAGAGACCAGAAACTAATAGAGGCAAGAGCACAGAGGCACCAGGGAAAGAGTCGTTATTTGAGAATATTGTCGCCTGCAAAGATAAACCTGTTTCTGCATGTTTCCGGGAAAAGACCGGATGGATACCATGATATTGTATCTTTAATGTGCTGTGTGAGCCTTTATGATATTATATCTTTTGATTTTGGCGGAGGCATTGCATCTGTTACATGCACTGATCCTGAAATTCCTTGTGATGAAAGGAACCATGCCCTGAAGGCTGCGTATCTTTTTTTCAGGAAATTCAGGCAAAACGAAGGAGTAAGGATACATATTGAAAAAAATATTCCGGCAGGAGCGGGACTTGGTGGAGGCAGCAGCAATGCCGCTGCTGTCCTATCGGGTTTAAACAGATGGTTCGGCAATCCTTTCCCCGTTGAAGAGATAATGGCCATGGGACTCGAAATCGGGGCTGATGTTCCTTTTTTTTTGTATAAAAAACCTGCTTTAGCAACCGGAATAGGTGAAAAGCTGGAGGAATATCCTCTGAAACTGCCTTATAAGATACTGATTGTATTCCCGGGATTTGGGGTATTAACGAAGGAGGTATATAATAATCTGAATTTGAGATTGACAAATTGTAAAAATAATCTTAGAGAATCTGCTTTTATACAGCAATTTGATGCCAAGCTTCTTTGCAATGATCTCGAATCCGCTGTTATTTCAAAATATCCTGAAATTAATGAGGCTAAAGAGGCCATTCTTAAACAAGGAGCGGCAGGTGTTTTAATGTCAGGAAGCGGGGCTTCTGTATTCGGCCTTTTTCCCGATAATGACAGCGCAATCAATGCAGGGACTGTCCTTTCGCAAAATCGCAGGTGGAGAGTTTTTGTTGTTGATGCAATATGTTGAGAAAGAAGTGGCAAAGGGGCAGAGGCACAAAGGCACAAAGTGAAAAGAAAGGGGTCGAGGGACAATAAAAACTGGGCATCGAACTTCGAATTTCGCTTTTTGATGTACGATGTTCGATATTCGGAAATGAGCGAAGCGAATGGTCAACCAGAAATTAAGAAGAGCAAAGGGTCAGAGGTAGGACACTGGGGCGTCGTCAAGCGGTAAGACACAGGATTTTGGTTCCTGCATCCGGAGGTTCGAATCCTCCCGCCCCAACCAGGAGAGCAGGCGGATTAACCAATAAAAAAGAGATAAAAATGAATGACTATGTGATTTTTTCGGGAAACTCAAATCCGGATCTTTCAAATAAAATTTGTGATTATTTAAAAGTTCCGCTGGGCGGAGCCAAGGTTAAAACCTTCAGTGACGGGGAGATACAGATAGAAATAAATGAAAATGTCAGAGCAAAGGACATTTTTGTAATTCAATCAACCTGTTTTCCTGTCAATGACAACCTTGTTGAGTTGCTGCTTATGATTGACGCATTCAAACGGTCCTCGGCCCGCAGAATAACTGCTGTTATTCCATATTATGGTTATGCAAGGCAGGATAAGAAGGTCGCTCCGCGTGTTCCGATAAGCGCCAGACTGGTCGCAGATCTTATAGTTGTTGCGGGAACCAACAGGGTAATAACAATGGATCTTCATGCCGGACAGATTCAGGGTTTTTTTAATATTCCTGTCGATAACCTGTTTGCTGCTCCGTTTATTATCGATTACATAAAATCAACTTTTCGGGATAACCTTGTTATAGTTTCTCCGGATGCAGGAGGTGCTGAAAGGGCAAGGGCTTATGCAAAACGTCTGAATTGCGATCTGGCCATAATCGATAAACGACGTGAGGCTCCAAACAAGGCAAAAGCAATGTCGGTTATTGGAGACGTGAAGGGGAAAATCGCAGTAATTCTTGATGACATGGTTGATACGGCAGGCACCCTTACGGAGGCTTCGACTGCAATTATCGGAAATGGTGCGAAAGAAGTTCATGCATGCTGTTCACATCCTGTTTTATCCGGCCCTGCGATGCAGCGTATAAAAGATTCGGCTTTAAAAAGTGTTGTTGTTACGGATACGATACCCTTAAGGGAAGAAGCGTCAAAATGTGATAAAATAAAAGTTCTGTCGATATCAAAACTGGTCGGAGAAGCAATAATCCGCAGCTATAACGGAGATTCGGTGACCTCTCTGTTTGTGTAGAAATAAAGGATTCGAGGATTCAAGGGATCAGGGGTTCAAGTGGCAGGAAACCAAAGACCAGAGACTAAGAAGGACAAAGCGGCAGAATATCGGACAGCGAAGTATGAAATTCGAATTGTGAAATTCGATCTTTTAACGCCAAACATGTTTTAGACACAGTTGAGTTTCCGGATGGAAGCTAAAATAAGGAGGTAATACTTTTGGAATTTATACAACTTAAAGCAAAGACAAGAGAATCTGTGGGGAACAGTCCGGCCAGAGCATTGCGCCGTTCGGGAGAAATTCCGGCTGTAATATATGGCCCAGGAAAGGAGACTGTTTTACTGTCGGTTTCAGTCAAAGAACTTGAGGATATATTAAAAAAATCGAATGTAGGACAGGTCATATTGAACCTCGAAATTCAAAACGGCGGCCTACATACGAGAACTGCCATGATCAAGGAATTGCAAACCCATCCTGTTTCAAGGAAATATCTGCATGTTGATTTCTATGAAATTGCAATGGATAGAAAGATCAAGGCCAAAGTTCCGGTTGTTACCAGAGGAATTGCAAAGGGTATTGATTTCGGCGGAATGCTTCAGGTTATCCAGAGAGAAATTGAGGTGTTGTGTCTACCTGTCGGAATTCCTAAGACAATAGAGATTGATATCACAGAACTTAATATTGGCGATTCAATACATGTCAGCGACATTGCGCTTCCTGAAGGAGTTGAGATTCCTGTGGATGTGAATTATACGGTTGTAACTGTTCTCGCGACCAAGGTTGAAGAAGAAAAGGTCGCTGAAGAGGAAGGCGAGGTTGCAGAAGAAACCGAAGCCAAGGAAGAAACAAAGGCCGGCGGGAAGGAATAACTAACAGAATTATTTATGCCAGATAAAAGAGTTCGCCTGGTTGCAGGACTGGGTAATCCCGGAGATACATATGCCAAAACCCGTCATAATGCGGGCTTTATGGCGATTGATGCATTGTCAGAGTCATTTTCGATTCCGGTTGAGAAAAAAAAGTTCGAAACCGTATATGGACGCGGGATGATAAAAGGAGCTGATGTTGTTCTGGCAAAGCCGATGGCCTACATGAACAGGAGCGGTCCACCGGTTCAAAACCTTTCAAATTTTTACAGAATATTACGCGAGGATATGTTGGTCATTTATGATGACATTGACCTTGCCTTCGGAAGATTGAAGATAAATGTAAAAGGAGGGCATGGAGGCCACAAAGGCATAAAATCTTTAATAGATGCTTTTGGAGGAGATGATATTCCAAGGCTCCGCATAGGTGTCGGGCGTTCGGAATCCGGAATCAATGTTTCCGACTATGTCCTGGGAAGATTCAGCGATAAGGAAAAAGATGATCTTGACCGCATAATACAAACGGTCCGGGATGCTGTTGTTACGGTTATTAGCGACGGAATAACGGAAGGGATGAACAGGTTTAACGAAAAATCCACAACTTATTCCTGACGGGCTTAAACGGAGAATACTATAAAATAAGGGATTGGCGAGTCCTGATGTCGCCAATCCCTTTTTTATTTGCATGTTTACGAAAAGTATGTTAAAAATAAAATCTGTTTTGAAATAAGAATAGACGCTTTTTTAATAATCTTTCGCATGATGGAGTTTGTCAAATAATAATATGAGCCCAAAAATAAACGGTAAACAGGTTAAAGTGCAGGTGCAGGTTAAAAGAAAAGATGTGCGTGAGTTCCATGTGGGCGATCTTGCCGTCTATCCGGCGCACGGGGTAGGGCGAATCGAAGCTATTGAAAACAAGATTGTAAACGGCGAAAAGCACGATTTCTATATCATAAAAGTTCTGGAAAACGGCATGGTTATAATGATCCCGACATGGAATGTGGATTCGGTCGGGTTAAGGGATGTTATAAGCGAACGGGAAGTTCCCAAGATTTATGAGTTCATGAGAAACAAGAAAGATGTGCCTGTTGACAGCCAGACATGGAACCGCAGATACAGGGATTACATGGATAAAATTAAAACCGGTTCGCTCTATGATGTGGCAGAGGTTTTCAGGGATCTTTATCTTTTAAAGCTTACAAAGGATCTTTCTTTCGGAGAGCGAAAGCTCTATGATACAGCCCAGACCCTTCTGGTAAAGGAACTTTCAACTGCCAGAAACACAAGCGAAGACAAGATATTTTCGGAGATCGAATCCCTGTTCGTCAGGGAATAGCTCAGCAGTTAAAAGAAAGGGATAAAAAGCAGAACATCGAAGATCGAATATTGAACCATAAACAAGAGACAAAAGTTTTGAACCACGAAGGCAGCCGTCTGCGGCGGAAAACCAGAAACCATAAACTAAAAGGGACAAAGGGGAGAGGCACAAAGGCACAAAGTGAAAAGGCTTGAAGCGAAAGGCGGAAGGCGTGAGGATGAAGTTTGTGAGCCAATAGCCTTTGGTCTATTTACCTTCGACCTTTTGTCTGTTCGCTTGAACCCTCGAATCCTGGGCCTCTTTCTTCCAACTAACAGGGCGAAGAGCTAATGCCCTTAAATAGTGCTTTTGTTATTTGCGCAGACGAATCCGCTTCGGGGAAGCGTCTTGACGTTGTTGTCTCATCTTTAATTCCCTCCTGCTCAAGATCTATTGCCGCTTCCCTCATCCTGAAAGGAATAATATCCGTACAGGGTAATATAAAAAAACCCGGATACAGGGTAAAATACGGTGATAAAATATCCGGATCAATTCCGGCACCTGAGCCTGTCAGGCACCTTCCCGAACCTCTTGAATTAGATATTCTCCATGAAGATGAAGATATTATAGTGATTAACAAACCGCCTGGAATGGTTGTCCATCCTGCTCCAGGTCATTATTCCGGGACTCTTGTCAATGCTCTTCTATATCATTGTCCTGACCTTCCCGGTATAGGCGGCGAAATAAGGCCTGGTATTGTTCACAGGCTTGACAAGGATACGTCAGGAGCTCTTGTTGTTGCAAAGAATGATGCCTCCCTCGCTTCTCTTGCATATCAGTTCAGGGAAAGAAAAATCAGGAAACAATATCTTGCCCTTGTTCATGGAAGCATGGAACAGGATTCAGGTTCAATTGCGCTGCCGATAGGAAGGCATCCATCCGATAGAAAAAAAATGTCTGTCCTTACACGCAAACCGAGGATGGCTGAAACCGCATGGGAGGTTGCGGAACGTTTTGATACCGCAACACTTATCAGAATAGATCTTAAGACAGGCCGCACACATCAGATAAGAGTTCATTGCGCAGCAATCAGGCATCCTGTCGTGGGAGACCCGGTTTATGGCGGCAGAGCAAAAATATTAGTAAATTCAAAGATTAAAGGGTCAGCCACAGGCGGGTTGAAATTGGCAAAAAGGCAGATGTTGCATGCATGGAGAATAAGATTCAATCATCCAGCCACAAAAAAAACAATGGAATTTGAGGCACCTGTCCCAGATGATATGGCTGAACTGATAGGGAAGTTGAGGAATTAAAAGGTTGAAGGCTGAAAGGGGAACCGGGGATTAGGGCTCAAGAGAGGGGTGGACCTGTAAACAAATACGAACCGGTAAATGGTAACATCCTGTATATCCTGTCAGATATGTTTTTGTTGTAGTGAGGAAACATTGTCAACAATTTCGCCACAAACCCCGCATTTGTTGCATGAATTCGTCGGGCAGGGAAGCGATTCTTTTAGGAGCAATGCCTTTTTATATTCTTTAATCAGAAAAGATTTATTAATTCCATGATCTATGAAATCCCAGGGCAATAATTCGTCAAAAAGTTTTTCCCTGTAAACGTAAAAGGCAGGATCAAGGGTTGAAGCCTTTAATGTCTTTGCCCAGTTGCCTTTGTTTGCGTTCGCACGAGACAGGATGCCTGATATCCTGCGGTCCCCTCTGGAAATAAGAGCCTGAACATAGCTTCTTCTTGGCGGTTCGAAATCGGTACGGATATTTGCTTCCTTCCTGAGGCCTTCTTTTATATGCGCCATTTTCTCCTTTAACGAGGTCAGCCCTTCCATGGGAAACCACTGAAACGGTGTAAAGGGTTTTGGAACAAAGGGGTTTATACTTACCGTGATCTGCCCGATCCTTTTTTTTGTCCTGCTTGCCGAAAGAAAACTCTTTTTTATTTTCCTGCAGAGAATTACTATCTCTTCAACATCATCAATGGTTTCAGTGGGAAGGCCTGTCATGAAATAAAGTTTAATGTTTGGAATTCCGCCTTCGATGATTTTTTCCGCCGCGGCCAGGATCTGTTCCTCGGTTATTCCCTTGTTTATAACTTTACGTATTCGCTGTGAACCGCCGTCCGGAGCAATTGTTGCAGTTTTTACCCCGCTCTTTTTGAGCGCAGAAACAAGCTCAACGGAAAGTGCATCAGCCCTTAATGAACTGAATGAAATTTTGGCTTCCTTTTCCTGGGCAATACCACAAAGTTCCACAATTCCTGGGAGATCCGAAACAGCAGCCCCGACAAAGCCTAACTTGTCTGTTACGGCAGTTCCCTTATCGATGCATTTTTCCAGACAGAAGACAGTACTGAACCTTGGAGGCCTGTAGATATAACCTGCGCTGCAAAACCTGCAGCCATGAGGGCAGCCCCTAGATACTTCAATTAAAAAAGTCCGGTCAAAGGCCGTATCCCTTGATATAATGCTGCTGCATGTCTGTAGTGCCGAAATATCTTTTACATAAACCCTTTGTATTTTTTCAGGCATGTTGGGGACGATTGGGGAAAATGAAGCAAGAGTTCCGTCTTTGTTGTATGATGTTTCATAAAATGCTGGAACGTATATGCCCGGCAGATTTCTTGCGATTTTTAATAATAGATCTTTTTTCAAGGTTCCCGGTTCATATAAACTGAAGAAACGCTCAATTACCCCTTCCGCTTCACCAATGAAGAAGCAGTCAATGAATTCTGAAACAGGTTCGGGGTTTATAAAACAGGCAACTCCCCCCGCCATAACAAGAGGGTGGGGGATTCCTCTGTCAATGGCTTTAGGGGGGAGTCCTGCTCTTTCGAGGATTGATAGTATGTTTACAAAATCATTTTCAAAAGAGACGGAAAAGGCAATTATATCAAAATCAGCAAGCTGTCTCGATGATTCTATTGTTTGTAAAGGGCTTGTATCGTTTTCGGGCAGAAATGCCCTTTCACATAAAACAGACTCAAGGCCGTTTAAAAGTTTATATACAGTCTGAAAACCGAGATTGGACATCCCGAGTGCATAGACATTCGGATATACAAGGGCTACTCTTACATGCCCTTTCCATTGTTTCCGAACAGCGCCTGTCTCGCAATCTGAAAAATACTTTGTTTTTCTTTTTTCTTTCCATGACATTGGTTGATCACTTAAAGGGTCATAAAAAGTGTTAATAGAAGGATTCAAAGATTAGAGGGTTCAAGTGAATAGGCCGAAGGTAGATAAACTGAAGATCGTTAGATTAGGTTATAGGCTGTTGCTGAAAGATAACAGCTAACCTCTGATCCATGACCCTTGCTCCTCACGGCTTTTCACTTTCTGCCTCAAGCCCCACGGCTGCTTGAACCGTTTGAAACTCCTCTTATCTTTCTTCGTGTCCTTAGTGCTTCGTGGTTAAAAAATCTCACTCGCCTTACGCCTGACTACTTACGCCACATGTCTATTTATTTAACCGCCTAATCGGCCTTTTTTCTTAAAAAAGTCGGAACATCAAGATCACTATTGTCTATGACCATTCCCTTGTAACCCCTGTATGTTGCTCCTCCTGATTCGCCGGAAGCTTCTTTCTGGCGTACGAATGTGGGTATGTCATAATTTGCGGCAGCCTTCATATCTTCAATTGTCAGACTCCTGACTTTTCCCCGTACAGTTGATTTTTCCTCTTTTTCCGGATGAATTTCATCATTAGGCTGGCCGATTCCTGTTGCAATAACAGTTACCCTCATATCATTTCCCAGAGAGTCATCTATTGCTGTTCCCCATATTATGTCGGCATCTTCACCAACTTCCTTGTAAATTCTGTCCGATGCTTCCGTCATTTCTTCCATTGTCAGGTCGCTGCTGCATGTTATGTTCATCAGAACACCCTTGGCGCCTGCGATGGAAATATCTTCCAGCAGCGGATGGGATATTGCGCGTTCAGCCGCTTCAACCGCCCTGTTTTCCCCGGTCCCTATTCCAATGCCCATTATTGCCATGCCAGCCTTTGACATTGTTGTTTTTACGTCAGCAAAATCGAGGTTGACCAGACCCGGCATCATTATCAGGTCAGTAATTCCCTTGACCGAATGAAGAAGTACCTCGTCGGCCTTTAAAAACATATCAAGCGCTTTTGCGCTTTTTGAAGCAAGACCTCTCAATCTGTCGTTGGGAATTGTTATCACAGTGTCTGCATGCCTTTTTAGTTCATTGATTCCCTCTTCCGCCTGCTTCATGCGCTTTTTCCCCTCGAAGGAGAACGGTTTTGTGACGACGGCAACTGTGAGTGCTCCTATGTCCTTGCATATCTTGGCTATGACAGGAGCGGCTCCGGTTCCGGTTCCTCCACCGAAACCGGCTGTAATAAAAACCATGTGACTATCTTCAAGGGCCTTCCTTATCGCTTCTTCGTTCTCAAGAGCGGCTTCGCGCCCGACTTGAGGGATAGCTCCTGCTCCAAGTCCCTGGGTCAGTTTCTCCCCGAGTTGAATCCTGACAGAAGCCATCGATTTTTCAAGAGCCTGAGAATCGGTGTTTGCTGCGATGAACTTCACGCCTGCAAGATTTGAGGCAATCATGTTGTTGATCGCATTTCCTCCCGCACCACCCACACCAATAACCTTGATTTTAGCCGAATTTTCATTGTCTACGATGCTGAACATATTTCACCCCCCATGAAATAATTGTTTTGGACTCTGGTCCCGGTTATAAGAGATCGAATATCAAGGTTCGAAGTTTGATATTCGACATTCGATGTCTGGTATTCTGTTCCTTCTGCCCCATGGCTTTTCTTTTTGTGCATTTGCCCCTCTGACCCTTGGTTGATCATTCGCTCCGCTCATTTCCGAATATCGTAAATCGAAAAGCGAAATTCGATATTCTAAGTTCGATGTACCGCTTTTATTTCCCCTCGAACCCTACTTTTCATATCACTTCGCTGAACCATTTTTTCATTCTGCCCATTACCCTATTGAAGATATTCCCGTCGCGGATTCTGAATTTCTTGCGGGTTTGATTTTTTGCCCCGTATATAACAAGACCGACCCCTGTCGCATACATGGGGTTATTTACCACATCAACGAGTCCACTTATTCCCATTGGTTTTCCAAGGCGTGTCGGAAGATTAAAAACGGATTCTGCTATTTCGGTTACATCATTTAAGAGGGCTGATCCCCCTGTTAAAACGATGCCTGATGGGATCAGATTTTCCATTTCAGCCCTGTATATTTCTCTTTTTATCAAGGTAAAAATTTCTTCCATACGGGGCTCAAGGATTTCGCCGAGTATCTGGCGCGGAAGTTTTCTTGGCGTACGTCCTCCCATGCCCGGAACTTCGATCATTTCATCATGACTGATGTTCTTTGCGACGCAGCTTCCGTATTTTATCTTGATTTTTTCGGCTTCGGGAAGTGACGCTCTCAAACCTACAGCTATATCGTTAGTCAGGTTATTGCCTCCCAGAGCAAGAACGAAAGCGTGTTTGATATTTTTCCCGGAAAAAACAGCTAGATCTGTTGTTCCCCCGCCCAGATCCAAAAGGACTGCGCCGAGTTCCTTCTCTTCTTTGGTCAAAACCGCTTCTCCGGAAGCAAGAGCTTCAAGCACTATATCGCACACGTCAAGACCGGAACGGTTTGCGCATTTAACTATATTATGGGCAGATGTCACTGCGCCTGTCACTATATGTATTTTTGCCTCGAGCCTGACACCGGCCATGCCTATCGGGTCTTGTATTTCCGCCTGATCGTCTACTATGTACTCTTGGGGAAGCACATGTATGACTTCGCGATCCATAGGTATTGCAACCGCCCTTGCGGCATCTATGACACGATCGATATCCTGCTGGGTCACTTCGGGTCCTTTGATTCCAACAATTCCCCTGCTGTTGAAACCTGTGATGTGGCCTCCGGCGATACCTGCATATACGGAAGATATTTCGCATCCGGCCATAAGTTCAGCCTCTTCAACCGCTTTTTTTATTGAATCAACGGTTGATTCGATATTGACAACAACACCTTTCCTCAGACCTATGGAGGGATGGGTGCCGATTCCGATTATGTTTATTTCACTATCGGTGACTTCCCCGACAACCGCACATATTTTGGTTGTACCGATATCAAGGCCGACTACGATATTGTCACGTGACGGCATTTTAAACCTCCTTATCAAATATTAGTTAGAGATTATTTCCTGCGTTTTTCCGGCAGGAAATAATCTCATAACCTACTTATCCCGTTTATCGGGGTTAGGGTTCAAGCGTCTCGGCCTCCTGATATTCAATTTACGCCTTACGTCTTTGCACCTTAATCTCTTTATCTTCCGTTTCCCGGACCTCTTGAATTTCAAAACCATCGGGTTCATCCGACGGCAGTTTATTCAACGGGCTTATAACAACGCGATTAACGCTGTTGTTTAAATCCACGGTTTCAAAATCCGGAAAATCAGGGCCGTTTTTAACATAGTGAAGAACGTTTTTCAGCCTTTCATACTTATCTTGATAGTTGTCGTATCCAAGCTTGATGGTTTTTATTTTATCGAAAGCGTGAATTGTGATGCCGATTTCCTTATCGACACGAATCAGTCTAATCTCGTTGATGGGAAGAATGCTTTCGGGCTTTTGTCCCAGTTTTAATACGTTCATAACAGCATTAAACGCAGTGCTTTGCCTCGCTCCGCTTAAATTTACATCTGAAAAAGTCAGGCCTTGTATTACCGGAACTCCGCCCGGATCCGCAGCGACTTTTTCTTTGAATATTTCCCAGTTCTCATTGAGTAAAAATTCTTTTCCAAGATCGATAACTGCGATGCATTTGTGCTCTACAATTTTTATTATTATTCCCGAAGGAATTTTTCTGCCGACCTCGGCTTCAGCCACCCATGGGTTTGCCAGGATTTTTTTTCTTACCATTGATATATTGACTGATAGAATATTATCCCCTGGATTTATTCCAGCCTCTTTTATTATTTCTTCTTCAGATAAGATTCTGTTTCCTTCAACCTCAAAAGTTTTTGCACTGAAATAATCGCACTGTGTAAGGAAGTCGTATCCGAATATGTATAAGAGGCTGAGAGCCGGTATAATTGCGACAGCAAGGACCGTCTTTAAATATAAGAGAAACCGATCTTTGATGCCGGCGTCCTTTTTCCTGTAATATCTATTCCTGTGAATTTTCTTCTTCGTTCTAAATTCCAACAATTTTAACCTCCGGTTCGAGAATAATATCGAATTTGTCAGATACTTTCTTCTGTATCAGTTGCATAAGTCCAAGTATATCGGAGGCCGAAGCTTTGCCTGTGTTTACAATAAAATTGGCGTGTTTTGCCGAAATTTCCGCTCCTCCTATCCTTGTGCCTTTAAGGCCGGCCATATCGATAAGCTGTCCAGCTGTTTTGCCTGCAGGAGGATTTTTAAAGAAGCATCCTGCGCTCGGCATTTCTGACGGCTGATTCTCCCGTCTCTTTTTCAGGATTTCCCCGGCCTCTTTTTTCAGCAGGGCCGGATCTGACCGGCGGAGCACAAAACAGCCGTCTATTATTATCGGCGCTCCTTTACATCGTACCATCAGACTTATATTCCAAGAGAATTTCCTGTATGAAAAAGCCATATCATCCTTCGTTATTTTCAACATCGCACCGGAGGATATCATGACATTTACCGAGTTAAGAATATCCGATATTGAGCCGTACGATGTGCCTGCATTCATCATAATTGCTCCGCCGATTGTTCCGGGGATTCCGAGCGCAAAGTTCATCCCCGATAACCCTTCCTCTATAGCGAAACGGCATAGAGTTTGTGTTTTTACGCCTGCCATAGCCGTAACAAGAACCGGTTCCGTTTCTTTCCCGGAACAAATAATTCCATTTAAACATTTTGTGAGAAGAATAACGATGCCCGGTATTCCATTATCCTTTACGAGCAGATTCGATCCATCTCCTATCACAATATACGGAATGCCTTTATTGCCCGACCAGCTTATTATTTCCGCGAGTTGTTTGATGTTTTCAGGTGCGATAAACGCTTCGGCAGGTCCGCCGACCCTGAAATAAGTGTGTCTTGACATCGGCTCGTCAAATCCAATACGGCTTCTAAAAAGATTTTTAAGCTGGTTTCTGGAATCCTGATCAAGCAGCATTTTTCTTTTTTGCATTCCTTTTTTTCTGTTTCAACAAGCCGTTGCAAGAATAACCGCAACGTTTTAATTTTGTGATCGGTATAAGTGTCCGTAACAAAATGGTAAAAAATGTAATAATTATTTCGTAACGGCTCCTAAAGAATCAAGAACCGCCATACCGATCTTCCATACATCTCCTGCACCCTGTGTCAGGAGGATATCGTTTTTTCTTAATATGCGCTTTAGATATGTTACCGCACTTTCGTGCCCTTCAACGTAAGCGACCTCCTTATGGCCGTGGGAGGCAATTCCTTCACACAATGAAACTGAATCTACCCCTTCAATCTTTTTTTCTCCCGCTGAATATATCGGGAGAATTAGGAGGTAATCGGACTGATAAAAAGCGCGGGTAAAATCATCAAAGAGCGCCTTTGTCCTAGTATAACGGTGCGGTTGAAAGACAACTACAATGCGTCTGTCCGGCCAGCTCTCTTTTGCAGCCTGTAACGTCGTTTTAATCTCAGTCGGGTGATGCCCGTAATCATCAACAATGGTAATGCCTTTTGACTCTCCCTTTATTTCGAGTCTGCGCTGGACTCCCTGTAAAGTTTCAAGCGCATTTTTTATGACATCAAAGGGTATGCCGAGTTCCATGCCGACTGCAATGCCGGCCATGGAATTATATACATTGTGAATTCCAGGGAGATTCAGTGTGATTTCGCCCAGAGTCTTTCCGTGATGGTAAACTTTATACCTGCTTTTAAGACCTTCAATAGAAATGTTTTTGGCATGAAGGTCGGCCTGGGAGCTCATCCCATAAGTGGTGAAGCGTTTTTTTATTTTCGGAATGATATCCTGAACAAATTCGTTATCCAGGCAGAGCACCGCAAGGCCGTAAAAAGGTATTCTGTCGATGAATTCGATAAACGCATTTTTTATGTCGTCAATATCCCTGTAGAAATCGAGATGCTCCCTGTCAATATTGGTGACAACGGCTATGGCGGGAGAATATTTGAGGAAAGAACCATCGCTTTCATCAGCCTCCGCCACTATATAATTACCCTGACCCAAAAGGGCGTTTGATCCTACGCTCTTTAATTTGCCGCCTATAACCACCGTAGGATCGAGTCCCCCTTTTGCAAGTACCGAAGCTATAAGAGATGTGGTTGTCGTCTTCCCATGAGCCCCGGCCACCGCAATGCTGTATTTCAACCGCATTAGCTCGGCAAGCATTTCAGCTCTTGGTATTACAGGAACAGACGCCTGCGCAGCAGCTATAATTTCCGGATTATCGGGTCTGATTGCCGAAGAGATTACAACTACATCGGCGCTTTCTATCTGGCTGCCGTGATGTCCTTTATATACAGTGCCACCGAGATTTTTTAAACGGTCTGTTATGTCGGTTGATGCAGCGTCGGAGCCTGAAACCTTATAGCCGAGATTAAGAAGAAGCTCGGCTATGCCGCTCATTCCTATTCCCCCGATTCCGACAAAATGTATGTGGTATTTTTTTTGATACATGATTCTGTGCCTTTGACCCTGTTAGTTTCTGGTCTCTGGTCTATGGTTTCCGGTTTCCGGCTTTCGCCTCTATTGGTTTATGGTTTATGCCCCGATATTATGCTTTTTACCGCTCGAACCCTTGAATCCTTGGCCCCTCGAATCCTTTATTTACCATTCACTATTTTGTAACAGTCGTTCACAATAATTTCAGCTGCATCGGGCCTGCTGATTTTTTTTGCCGCGGATGCCATTTTGTAAAGTTCCCCGGTGTGTCCTGCAAAATATTCAATTCTTTCAGCAAGCATTTTGCCGTTTAAATCAGTTTCAGCGATAATTTCCGCTGCTCCTGCATCTGAAAGCGCACGGGCATTTTTTGTCTGGTGATCGTCAGCCGCAAAAGGGTAGGGAATAAAAATTACTCCCCGTCCTATGGCCGTAACTTCCGCTATGGTGGTCGCCCCGGCCCTGCATATTATCAAATCAGCCTGAGTGTACAGCTTTGCCATTTCGTCAAAAAAAGGTTTTACAATACAGGGAATTCCGTATTGCTTATAAAATCCGGCAACACTTTTTTCATCGGAAGCGCCGGTCTGATGTACGAAGAAATATTTCTCTTTCGCTTTTATATGTGCCAGGGTCTCACCAATCACCATATTAATGCTGTGAGCTCCCTGGCTTCCACCGAGGATCAGAACGGTAAAGGGCTTTTCAACCCCGGTACCAGTGATGGTCTCCACTTTTGCCGCATCGATAATTTCTCTTCTCAGAGGATTGCCTGCAACAATTGTTTTGCCTGAATCCGCCATCAGTTTTGTTCTTTCAAACGAAACGTATATGCGGTTTGCAAAGCGGGCGAGAATCCGGTTTGTGATTCCGGGGATAATATTCTGCTCATGAAGGGCTGTTTTAACACCGAGCAACCATGCCATGAGAATAACCGGACCTGCTGAATAGCCGCCCACTCCGACGACAATATGCGGATTAAAGCTCTTTATTATTTTAAAAGACTCAAACATTCCTTTCGGTATTATGATAAAAGACCTCATCTTTTTAAAGAATCCACGCCCTTTTATTCCTTCCGCCGTGATGCTTTTGTGATCAAATCCCGCCTTTCCGACAGTTGTTTTTTCAAAAGGATTTGCTGTTCCTACAAAGAGAATGCTACATTTAGAATTTTTTGCAATAAATTCTGTTGCGATTGCAATTCCCGGAAAGAGATGGCCACCTGTACCACCTCCTGCAATTATCACGCGCATTTCTTTGTGCCTATGCCTCTCTTAGTTTCCAGTCTCTAATTTGTGGTTCGTTTGTCGTTGTTCGTCGTTCGATTTACGATTCACTATCCACGATTCACGACCTTTTCCTTCATCTGTTATATGCCGTTTTAACCTGCGAATTTCCTATATTCATGAGTATCCCTATTGACGCCATGTTAACAAGAAGCGATGTTCCTCCATAGCTTAAAAAAGGAAGGGTAAGCCCCTTTGTCGGTAAAAGACCGAGCGTAACACCCATGTTGATAAAAACCTGTATGCCTATTGCGGTCGTAATGCCTGTTGCCAAGAAGGCACCGAAATTGTCATCTGTATTTTTTGCAATTTTGATTCCACGCCATAATATAAAAGCATACAGGAAAAGTATTGTTAAAACACCGATAAGGCCGAGTTCTTCCCCGATAACCGAAAAGATAAAATCTGTATGGGGTTCCGGGAGATAATGAAGCTTCTGGTAGCTTTTCCCCATGCCGGTTCCCCATATTCCGCCTGTTCCGAAAGCCATTAAGGAATGGACTATCTGGTATCCCTCGTCGGCAGAATATTGCCATGGATCCCAGAAGCTCATCAGTCTCTTTACCCTGTATTCCGCGCTGACCATGTAAATATATCCAAACGGAAGAAGCAGCAGTACAGACAGAACAAGATGTAAAAGACTTACCCCTCCTACAAAAAGCATGAACCATGTTATGGCGGATAGTATTACGACGGATCCAAAATCGGGCTGAAGAAACATAAGAGCTGTGAATATCCCAAGAACAATGACATGCGGCAGAAAGCCTATGTAAAAATTTGACAGGTTATCGCTTTTTTTGTCAATCGAATATGAGAGGTATATAATCATTGAAAGACGGGCAAATTCGGAAGGCTGAACCGTAAAGCCTCCGAAACTAAGCCATCTTGTGGAACCTCCCGCAGAATATCCCAGCCCCGGTATAAATATCGCTCCAAGTAAAATGATCGAAAATACGAGAAGGGGATAAGCCAATATCTTGAAATATCGGTATGGAAAATGCCTGAAACCCACCAGCAAAATCAGGCCGGCTATTGCAAACAGAGCCTGCTTTTTCAAAAAGAAGTAATCTGTTCCGAATTTCTTGAAAGCAAGGACAGAGCTGGCGCTGTACACCATTATTATGCCTATTGCTGTCAGCAGAAGAACAGGGAACATGAGCTTAACGTCATAATACATTGGCTCATTTCCGGATATATAAAACTTGTTATCATGTCTCATCATCTGTTTCTCTTCAACTCTTCAACGGCTTTGCAGAAGATTTCCCCTCTGTGCGCATAACTTGTGAACATGTCAAAACTTGTACAGGCCGGGGATAAAAGCACTATGTCACCAGCCGCTGCAGCATCGTGCGCCAGATCCACGGCATCTTCCATTGTTCCTGCATAAACTGCTTCAACAATATCGCCTATTGCGGATTTTATCTCCTCCTTCGCCTCCCCGAGAAGAATCAGTTTTTTTACATGCTCACTTACTGCATCCTTCAGAAGGTTGAAATTAATACCTTTGTTCCTGCCCCCCATAATAAGAATAACCGGCTTGCGGAACACCTCAAGCGCCTTGATAACCGAATCAACGGTGGTAGCTTTGGAATCGTCGTAATATTTCACTTCATTGATTTCGGCAACAAGCTCGATCCTGTGAGGAAGACCTTTGAACTTTCTCAAGGCATGCCTGATCCCTATAGTATTTCCGCCTGCTGCAAAGGCCGCAAGGGTCGCGGCTGCTATATTCTCCATGTTATGTATTCCGGGAAGATGTGTTTCCGAAAAGCGCAATGAGAAACTGGTTCCGGTGTCAGGAGTTTTATCAGTTGCCTCATTACCCAGGAAGCGATAGGTTTTATTCAGATTAAAAATTATACGATCCTCGGATATCATTGCATATTCTTCATAGCCCGGAGAGCCTGAATCTTTGAAAAAAGGTAGTTTGCCGCATTTTATGTTCCCGCTTACCTGCAGGACATAATGGTCGGAAGCATTAAAAATGGAGACATCATTGCCTTTCTGGTTTTCAAAGATCCTTGCCTTTGACTTCATATAGGCGTCAAATCCGGGATAGCGGTCAAGATGATCTTCCGTAATATTAAGCAGAACACCGACCCTCGGTCTGAATCTCTTTATTGTGTCGAGCTGAAAGCTGCTGATTTCGACCACTACAACCTCAGCTCTGCTCTCGCTCTCGACATAATCGATAAGGGGTTTTCCGATATTGCCTCCGACAAATACCTTTAAACCCGATTCCTCAAGCATATAGCCTATAAGAGTTGTTGTCGTGGTCTTTCCGTTTGTTCCGGTTACGGCAACTATCGGCTCTTTAATGAAACTTGATGCAAGCTCGACCTCTCCCGTTACGATTGCTCCCAGTTCCTTTGCCCTTATAACAAGCTCAAGAGTGTGAGGCACTCCCGGGCTTAAAACAACTAGATCGGCATTCAGAAATGATGAAGAGCTGTGAGTTCCAAGCTCAACATTAATCCCGGCCGCCTGAAGTTTTTTTGCCGCATCATCAAGATTTTTATCTTTTGAAGAATCCGAAACCGTGACATGGGCGCCTCTTTTTTTCAAAAAAACGGCTGTCGATGCTCCTGTTTTTCCCAGACCCACTACAACTGCGTTTTTACCGGATATCTCCATTTTCCCTTACGCCTTTGTTCGTGATTCGATTCACGATTTACTATCCACGGGTCACTATCTTTCCCTTGACTCCTTGCCCCCTCGAACCCTTTTTTTATCTCAATTTGAGTGTGCTTAAAGAAATAAGGGCAAGCGCAATCGCAATAATCCAGAACCTTACAATCACTTTGGGCTCCGGCCATCCTTTCAGTTCAAAATGGTGATGAAGAGGAGCCATCCTGAATATCCTTTTCCCTTTTGTCATTTTGAAGAAGCCCACCTGAAAAATCACCGACAGGGCTTCGATTACGAATAAACCTCCGACAATTACAAGTAGGATTTCCTGTTTTGTTATTACCGCAACCGTCCCGATAACAGCGCCCAGAGACAATGACCCTACATCGCCCATAAAAACCTGTGCCGGATATGCATTGAACCAGAGAAAGCCCAGACCAGCTCCTGCAAGGGCTCCGCAGAATACCGTTATCTCGCCGCTTTCCGGCACATAATTGATTTGGAGGTACTCTGCGATTTTGACATGTCCCGTAACATAAGCAAAGATCATGTATGTTCCCGCAGTAATAATTGCAGGCCCTATGGCAAGGCCGTCAAGACCGTCGGTAAGATTAACGGCATTTGAAGTTCCAACAACAACAACTGCTGCGAAAAGTATGTAAAACAAACCAAGATCGGGTGAAAATTTCTTGAAAAAAGGGAATGTCAGAGTGCTTGGGAAATCAGGGCATAGATAAATCAAAGTGCCCACACCGAGAGCGAGAAGGGTCTGCATGGTAAATTTTTGCAGTGCACTTAAGCCCTTGTTCTGTTTTTTGACCTGCTTCAGGTAATCATCCGCAAATCCAATGGCGCCGTATCCTGTGATAACAAGCAGCAGTACCCATATGTAGTAATTGGCGAGATTGCACCAGAGTAAAGTTGAAACTGTGATTGAAAAAACAATAAGGGTTCCGCCCATAGTTGGTGTGCCGGTTTTCTTTAGGTGTGCCTGAGGGCCGTCTTCCCTTATGTACTGGCCGACCTGCATACTAGAAAGCCTGCGTATAACCCATGGCCCAAGAAGAAAACAGATCAGAAATGCGGTTAAAACGGCATATATTGTCCTGAAAGTAATGTATCTGAATACATTAAAAACAGAAAATGTTGTATGAAGCGGATATAATAAATGGTAAAGCATTCCCTTATTCTCCAGCCCATTCCTTAAGTTTTAATACGATCCTTTCCATTCTCATGCCCCTTGAACCCTTGACAAGTATCCAGTCTTCAGGTTGAAGCCGGCTTTTAAGATCGTTGATAATATCTTCTTGTGATCCGGTGCAGACGGCTGAAGTTGCCATGCCGCTTCCAACAGCCCCTTCAGCAATCTTTCCGGAAAATTCTCCTGTGGCATAAAGCCTGTAAATGCCGGATTCTCCGGAAAGTTTGCCTACCTTGCGGTGCAGATCTTCCGAGTGGATTCCCAGTTCAAGCATATCACCCGCCACAATAATTCCACGGTTATTGCCCTTAAGTCCGGCCAGTGTTTTTATGGCGGCTTCCATTGATCCTGGATTAGCATTGTAGGAATCGTCAATGATGGTGATTCCGTTTTGCATTGTAAATATATTCATCCTTCCCTTTACAGGACTGAAATTTTCCAGGCCTGCTTTGATATCGCATGCATTCAGCCCGGCAATATACCCGGCGGAAGCTGCTGCAAGGGCGTTCGATACCATAAATTTTCCCGGGACAGGGAGATTAACCATTACTGACTCTTTGGGAAGACGGAGCATAAATGCAGTCGAAGTTCCCTTTGCCTCTACCGACAAGGCTCTCACCAGTGCTTTTTCTGAATGTCCGAAGAGAATCACGCTTCCTTTTGCTTTTTGAGCAAGACGCATTACTCTTTCGTCATCGGCATTCAGAATTGCCGTTCCTCCGGGCGTTATACCCTCAAGGAGTTCTCCTTTCGCGTTCATTACCCCTTCAATGGAATTTAATCCTTCAAGATGCGCCGGACCGATATTTGTTATTATGCCGATATCGGGCCTGCATATTCCGGCAAGTTGCGCTATTTCGCCGGAATGATTCATACCGAGCTCAACAACGGCCAATTTGTGAACCGGGCTCAGCTTAAGAAGGGTCAGTGGCAAGCCGATCTCATTGTTCAGGTTTCCCGTTGTTGAAAGAACATGAAAATGACGGGAAAGAATTGCGCTTGTCATCTGCCTTGTGGATGTCTTGCCATTTGACCCGGTTATTGCAACAACCAAAACTCCAGCCCTTTTCCTGTTATAAGCTGCAAGATCGCCCAGCGCTTTTACTGTATCTTCGGCCACAATACAAAGCACACCGGCCTTTTCCCATTTGTCGCGTGGAAGCCGCTCAATATGCTGCTTGCCGACAATCAGTCCTTTTATGCCCTTATCGATTACCTCGCCGGCAAAAGTATGGCCGTCATGAGAATTCCCTTTTATTGCTACAAAAAGTTCACCGGGAGATATTGTTCTGGAGTCAATTGAAATGCCGGTAAATAGGCTGGTTATGCCCCCGGAAACAACAACACCTTTTGTTGCTTCAATTATTTCTTCCTTTTTCCAAGGAAACGGTAGTTTTGCCGAATTCACTAATGAAACGGCAAGCTTTGCCTCCTCTCTGTCATCAAATGGTATGGTGTTCTTACCGATTATCTGGTAAGTTTCATGTCCCTTTCCGGCTATCAGCACTGTATCGCCATCCATAGCGGTTTGTATGGATAGATATATCGCTTTCTTCCGGTCAGGCTCTACTACATATCCCTGTTTATTAAAAAAAGTTGTCAGTTCTTCCGTCTCATATCGGTGCAAATTGTTTTGGCTGATGCCGGCTGATATCTGGCTTATGATTTCCAGCGGATTTTCTGTTCTTGGGTTATCGGATGTAACAACCGCAAGGTCGGAAAGAGTAGCGGCTATTTCACCCATCAGGGGCCGTTTTGTTCGGTCTCTGTCGCCGCCGCATCCGAAAACGGATATAAGTCTTCCTTTTGTTATAGACCTCAAAGATATAAGAACGTTTTTAAGGGCATCGGGAGTATGGGCATAATCAACATATACAAACACATCTGAACCGCTGTTTATCCTTTCGAGCCGGCCCGGAATGACGGAAACCGATTCAATCCCTCTTTTTATTATTTCGGGAGAAATGCCGAACCCTGAAGCAACTCCGGCAGCACAAAGGATGTTTTCGACATTGTGCTTTCCCACAAGATTTGATTTGACTTCAAAAGCTCCCTGAGGAGTCAAAATTAAGGCTTTTATTCCTTCCAAACCAAGAATGAAGTCGGTGCTGTAGACTGTGCATTCGGTATATGAACCGGTTGTTATGCATCTTTTTTTAAGAGTGCCGGAAAGTTCTTTTCCCTTATTATCATCGCAGTTAATTACCGCAAATGCCTTTTTCTTTTTAGGTCCTGAAAAAAGCATATCGGTGAACAGTTTTTTCTTGCATATCCAGTAGGCCTCCATGTCTTTATGATAATCAAGGTGATCTTGGGTAAGGTTTGTAAAAACAGCCGCATCGAAAAAGCAGCTCTCGATTCTGAAGAGGTCAATGGCATGGGATGAGACTTCCATTACAACATGGGTTATGCCCTCTTTCTTCATTTCGGAAAGAATTCTCTGAAGATCGAGCGATTCGGGTGTTGTTACTGGGTTTGGAAAAGATTTTCCCGAATAACGGTAATTGATTGTACCGATGACGCCTGCTTTTAAACCTGCGGCTGTTAGTATGCTTTCAACCAGATATGTTATGGTTGTTTTTCCGTTTGTTCCGGTAATGCCGATTAACGCAAGATTAGCAGAAGGATTTCCGTAATATTTTGCAGCTATACTGCCAAGTGCCTTCCGGGTATTATCCGCCTCGATTATTACGGTATTTTTATTCATAGGTTTTTGTACGACTATGGCTGAAGCTCCCCTTGCTATAGCCTCGTCGACGAAGTCGTGGCCGTCGGCTGCATGGCCCGGAATTGCGACAAAAAGACCTCCCGGCCTGACTTCCTGTGCCCTGTAATGAACCGAGCCGATGTCAGGATCCGGCGAAAAAACCGCATTTATGAGATTTGACAGCTTCACCCCAGCAACCTGCTTTCCTTCGATACCGTCAGTTCGTCGGTTTTTCTGTTTTTCGGCGGTATATTCAGATAGGTAAGCGTTTCCTGCGCGATTTTACTGAAAGCAGGAGCGGCGACAACACCACCATAGTGATTTTTCGTTGGCTCGTCCAAAATAACGAGAATTGCTATTTCAGGATTTTCAGCCGGAGTAAAGCCGACGAAGGATGAAATGTATTTGCCTTGCGCGTATCTCCCGGTTTCATCGGTTTTTTGAGCAGTTCCTGTTTTACCGCACACCGTATGACCTTCAAGCGCTGCATTAAAGCCTGTTCCGCCCTTCTCTGTTACCGACATTAATATGTTTTTTAATTTACCGGCGGTCGTGGACGAAACAGCCCGGCGTACCCGAATGGGGTCGAACCGGCTGACGGTAATGCCTTTTTGATCCATTATGGCCTGAACTATATACGGCTTCATGAGAATTCCGTCGTTGGCTATTGCCGAAACAGCTGAGATAATCTGAAGGGGAGAAGCGGAAATTCCCTGGCCGAAGGATATGGCTCCAACATCAATTGCGCGCCAGTTTTTATACGAAGTAACGGTGCCGGATGTTTCACCCGGGCAGTTGATGCCTGTTTTTTCACCAAATCCAAAAGCTTTCAGGGTTCTGTAAAGTGATTCGGTACCTGTTTTTTTTACGATTTTAAATGCCCCTATATTGCTTGATAACTTTACAACATCCTTAAGAGTTAACAATCCGTAAGGGTGTGTATCATGAATAACATTTTTTCCGATTCTATATTCCCCGTTTTCGCAGAAAAAAATTGTGTTTTCGGAGCAGTTGCCATGTTCGATTGCTGCGGCAGCAGTAAAAACTTTCATAGTTGAACCCGGCTCGAAAGGATCTGTTATTGCCCTGTTTCTCCACAGGTGCTTGTCAAATTTTTCATAAGAATTCGGGTTTAATGAAGGGTGTTGGGCTATTGAAAGTATGGCGCCGGTTCCGGGCGACATTACTACTGCTATGCCGGATTTTGCGCCGTTTTCATCGACAGCTTCTTTTAATGCTTTTTCTGTTATGTACTGGATTGTCTGGTCAATAGTAAGGATAATATTCTTTCCGCTGTAATCCGTCGTTGTCTTTTCAGAATTAAAACCCTGCCCTAGAGCATCCTTCAAAACAACATACTCAAAGTTGGAACCTTTTAACTGGTTGTCATAATAGAACTCAATGCCTTCAAGTCCGTTTCCGTCCATCCCGGTAAAGCCTATTGTTTGCGCTGCGAGCGTTTTCTGCGGATAGAATCTGCTGGTTTCAGACAGGAAGCCGACGCCGTCAAGGTTCAGGTTTTTTACGGCATTGACCTCCTTCGGTGTAGCCTGGCGTTTTACCCATATAAAGGGTTTATTTGCCAGGAGCCTTCTCTGAAGGATCTTGGAATCTATATTGAGCGATTTTGCAAGCATCTTTGCGGCTGCCGCCGCATCCTGAATCTTACGCGGATAGGCTGCAATTGATGTCGCATTGATTGATACCGCCATTTCGCGCAAATTTGTATCATAAATCGTTCCCCGTTTGCCTGATTCTTTAAATGGTCTTTCATATTGATCGGCAGCTTTTTCAGCGAGCCATGAACTCCGGTAAATTTGTAGATACCCGGCTTTTGCGCCAATGGATGTAATGCAGACGGCAAATACAATGCCGACAATTGTTATTCTGAGTTTTATATATTTTGATTTGGCGTTGTTCATGGGATTGTAATTACCTGTTCCGGTTTTGGCATAATAAGACCAAGCTGCCTTGTTGCAATCCTTGATATTCTCTGTGGAGATTTCAGGCGTGCAATCTCGATCTTAAGATTCTTCTGCAAAGTTATAAGTTTTAAATTTTTATCCATTTCTTCTGATATTTCATATCCTGTCTTAACGCACTGAATTCTGCACCACGTGTAAATAAAAAGCTCCGAAATTATTAAAATCATAATAATGGCCCATAATCCTGTAAACTTGGGTTCGGGTTTTTTGTATTTTATATTTTTTTTCAATTGCTTCCTATATTTTTTCTGCTGCCCGCAACTTGGTACTTCGTGCCATCGGATTCGCAATTATCTCTTCTTTGCCCGGACGCATGACTTTTTTATTCAATCTCCTGAATAGCCTCGTTTTGTTACAAACACACTTTGGAAAACCGGGAGGGCAAACACATTCTTTTTCCAACTCTTTTATTTTCCGTTTTACGATTCTGTCTTCAAGGGAATGAAATGTTAAAACACAAAGACGACCTTTGGGGTTTAATACTTCCGCCACGTTGTCCATAAACGATGAAAGCATTTCGAGTTCCCTGTTAACTGCTATTCTTAAAGCCATAAAAACCCGGGTTGCAGGATGAATTTTTTGTTTAGATTGTATTTTTCCGGGAATTGAATCGCAGACGATTTTTGCTAGCTGCGCACTTGTTTTTATATCAGTCTGCTCCCTTTTTTGTACTATGTTCCTTGCTATTCTTCTTGCCCAGTGTTCTTCGCCGTAATTTGTGAAAAGTGCCGCAAGCCCTTTTTCATCAAGTTCGTTTATCAGGTCTTCGGCTTTTGTGTCTGATTCGGTATCCATTCGCATGTCAAGAGGTTCTTCTCTTTTAAAACTGAATCCTCTTCCGCTCGAATCAATCTGATGAAGCGACAGCCCCAGGTCAAGCAAAATGCCGTCTACTTTTGAAATGCCGGACTCTGAAAGGAACTCGGGGAGTTGAACGAAATTGCCGTGAAAAAGACGGATGTCCGGAAGGAGTGGCTTTAATACATTTTTTGCATTTTCAATTGCATCCTTATCCTGATCAATGCCTATCAGTATACCGTTCGGCTTGATTTTTCCGCAAATGGCCATTGCATGGCCGGAGCCTCCAAGTGTGCAGTCCGCGTAAATCTTTCCAGGCTTGCAGTCAAGATAATCAATGACCTCTTTTGTCATGACTGGGATATGATAAGTCTGCATTAATCAGATTCCTAATTTCGCAATTTCGTTTCTTACATCCTCCTTTTTACTGTCTTTTTCCAGCTGATCTATTTCAGCATTCCAGCTATCAACAGACCAGATTTCAAAATGATCAAGGGCGCCGACAAGCACTATATCTTTTTCAAGTTTTGCATATTGCCGCAGGGCTGGAGGCACAAGAATCCTGTCCTGTTTGTCGCAAAAGCATTCAAATGCACCGCCTATAAATACCCGCCTGAAGCGGCGCATGTATTCGCTTTTTTCGGCAAGAGAGATAATCTTGTTTTCAGTTTTTTTCCATCCCTCTAGGGTATAGGCATAAAGAGTTCCGTCCATTCTCGAGATAACGACGCCGTCGCTCTCGCCGTTTCTTATTATATCCCTGAATCTTGAAGGAATTATTACGCGGCCTTTCGAATCAATTGTATGAAAAGAAGTTCCCCTGAACATATTTCACCATAATTATGCACGTTTATCCATATAAAACCACTTTAAACCACTTTGTTGCATATAAATGATATAATTTTATCAATATGTCAAGAAAAAAATAAAATTTCAGCAATTTATTTATAATGATTTATTTATGTTAAAACGATTTCAATTGATGATTTTCTTTGTGGAGTTTTGTGGATATAACTTCATAACGACTCAGGGATCAGCGAGCAGCAGTCGGAGATCAGGGGGCAAGGGTTCGGACGGACAACCGACCTCCTGAAACTGATAACTGACCACCTAAAAGGCAACATAGGGAACAGCAAATAACGTCACAAAAAATTGACAGAATATGGGAGGTCTGTTATATGTTCGACAAAATTGTAAAATTGGGATTATTTCAATCTGATGCAGGATCTGATTAATCAAGGAGGAGCCGCACGTTGTCCCTTTTTAAAGAAACTACTTCAACTGAAAAGCTACTTGATTTTATTCGTAATAAAAAGATTGACACCGTTTCCACTTCTTTGGGTATATCTAAAATTGAATCGCAGGTGAAAAAACCCTCAAGCGCATCATTGAAAATTGTATCAGAAAAAAAACCGGTAAACATTGGTATTGATATCGGGCATGAATACCTGAAATTGGTCAAAACTACAAAGCTTGCTGATAAGAGCTGGACCTTTCTTGACTATAAGAGCATATCGCTTACCCATATAGACTCTAAAAAATCCCCCGAGTTTATCAATTTTATCAAATCCGAACTGTATAATTTTTTTGGAACCGATAACGATTTGAATCTATGGGCTAATATGTCCGCTGCCCATGTTAATGTACGTCATTTGAAGATCCCTAAAGTACCGAAAAATCAGATCGAAAATACCATATCATGGGCAATTAAAAGGGAAACTCCCTTTGACGATAAAGATATGAGCCTGGATTTCGAAATTTTGGGAGAGATTACCGAAGAGAATATCCCCAAGTTGTCAATTATCGCTTACACGGCTCCCAGAGATGAAGTTAAAGATACAAAAATACTTTTTTCAGAAATCGGTTTGCCGTTAAATGGAATGTCCATCGCACCTTTTGCAGTTCAAAACATATTAAAGACAATACAAATTCCTGCTCATGAAGGCACGATTGCATCTCTGTTCATCGGTAATGATTTTTCACGTATTGATATTTATGCCAATGGAAAACTTGTCATGACAAGGGGTATCAGGGCTGGAATCAAAAGCATGGTTGAAGCATTGATGGAGAGGATTTCAGGGGAATCGCAGGAGCAGGAAGAATTGTATGAACTTGAGGGGACAAGCGCTAAGGCAAGGGCGCAGGGGGTTAGAAAAGCGCTCCTTAGTCTCAGCCCAGACTCTCCACATTTAACGGAAAAGGATATCGGCTTCAAGCTTACAGAAGAAGAAAAATTCAATGCCATTATACTTTCATTAGAAAGGGTGGTCAGGCAGGTAGAAAGGACTTTTGAATACTATACGACAACCCTCAAATATGACAGGGTTGATAGAATTTACGTATCCAGTGTAATGAATGTTTACATGCCCATTGTAAAATATGTTGGAGATCAACTGGGTATCGAAAGCGATGTTCTTGATCCTCTTAAATTTCAACTTTCCAATTTCGAAAGCTATGCTGAAAAAATCTGTCTTTCGGATAGAGTTGCTCTAATTCCGGCCCTTGGCCTTGCACTTTCAGATAATGAATACACTCCTAATCTGTTGTTTAGATTCAAAGACAAGGAAAAGCTTGCTAATACTTTGCGGATTACTAACGCTGTCTTTGCGGCCTTAATAGTTGTTGCGCTCATTTGCGGAGGAATTTTCTTCTATCAAAACCGAGTAATTAATCAAAAAAAAGCTGACATTATACAGATAGAAGGACGTCTGTCGCAGTACAAGCCTCTTGTCGATCAGAGTACAATATCCCGGATGGTTGACGGATTAAAAGAACAGCAACAGATAAGTAAAACTTACAGTGAAAGATACCTTGGAATGGCGGTCATCAGCGAGTTATCTTCATTGACCCCGAAAAATATTCGTCTCATTAATCTGAAGGCCGATCTGGGTGGTTTTGCTTCAGGCCAAGAACCTCCGAAAAAAGATATAAAGACATCTGGAAAAAATGATGTAAAAAGAAAACTGGTGATTGAAGGCCTGGTTTTTGGTGATCGCAATACACTCGAATCTTCACTGGCAGGCTTTATCATAAGGCTGAAAGAATCACCGATGTTCCGAAAAATCAACATTCAGAAAAATGGAATTGAGCCTTTTAGAAAGGATGATGTTTTGCATTTTGTAATTGATATAGCACTTATGGAGTCATAAGAGAGGATTCAAGAGGTCAAGGGATCGAGGGTTCAAGTGAAACCGCTGTAAGTTGTTAGGCGTTAGGCGTGAGGGGTGAGGGGTAAAAGGTAAAGAGTAAAAGTAAGGAGAAGGGATTCGGACAATTCGGGCTGCCGATAACCTGAAACCAGAAACTAAAAAAACTATAGACACGAAGAAAGATAAATTGAAAACATTCAGAAAACAGGTTGAAGCTAAATGATATCTGAAAAAATAAAAAAGCTGAAAATTCCAAAGCAGACTTTGACTTATATAACAATATGTCTCACAGGATTACTGATGATAGTGCTTGTCGGAATCGTTCCAAATTCTATATCTTTGGCGAATCTTGACAGGAAAATAAGCAATGTAAAAGTCCGGCTTGAAGAACAGGACAAGCTTCATTCGGTCTATCAATTGCTGGGAAAAAACGCTCAGCAAAGGTTAGCAATGGTTTTGCCCTTTCCTGCCAAAGATAAACTTTCACGGAAATTAATTGATTTATTCCCCACTACCTTCAGAGATATATCAAAAAAGGCCGGCATGGATGTAATATCAATTTCCCCGGACCTCGATTCCCTGTCTGATAATTCCAAATTTCTTATTATTAATGCAGTAATCAGGGGTGATTTTTTTAATTTTCGTAAATTATTGATCAATCTTGGTGAAGTGGCATATTCAGAGAGTGTAGAAGAAATACAGATTCAGCAAAACCAGGATACCATGGAATTTAAAATGAAAATCCGGCTGGCTCTCGCATAGGGATCAGCCGTCAGTCATCAGTAATTAGAGGATTTAATGCCAAAACTGACAAAACAGCAAATCATAATACTTTCAATAATGGCTGTTGCAATATTATACGGCATATATGATTTTTATATTGTTCCGCGAACAAAAACAGACTCTTTAAATCCAGGGGAAAAAACGGCGGAAGTGGAAGCTTTTATGGCCGATGTCACTGCGAAAATGACAAAAGGATCTCTTTCGGCTGCTGCCGTTTATGCAATAAACCGTGCTGAAACAGAATGGCAGAGGGATCCGTTTTATGAAAAGAAATCTTTCAGTGACTGGAAAATGTTTAAAGAGCCTAAAGCGGGCAAAGATTCAAAAGCAGAGCCGGGCTTTAATTACTCCGGATATCTGAAATTGGATAAGAAGGAAATGGTGATTATTAACGGTGTTGAGTATGAATCCGGTAGTAATATGGAAATCGAAGGGTATGTCCTGGAAAAAATTTACCCGGACAGGATTGTAATTGTAAATAAAAAGAGTCGATCACGAGTTGAAGTTCCTTTGCAAGAATAAGCCGTCGTAACGGCTCCTAACCTCAACACGGGAGAGTGGGGGTAATTTTGACTGATAAACATAATTTGAAAAATAAATGCCGCCTCGTCATAGCCATTATTCTCGGGTTTATTATAGCAGGTTGTGCAGGCGATAGGACGGTAAAGAAAGATACCTTTTTTGAAAAATGGGAAACCATGGCGGAGACATCCAGGGGACATTCTCCCTCCTCGGAACAAAGAACCATAGAAGCTTCGGGAGTTGAACCGAAAGGGGAAACCGGTTCAGCGTTAAAAAGGGATGTGCCTTCTGAAAAACTTCTTCCCGTTACTAAAATAAACCTGAAGATGCGTCAGGCAGATGTAAATGCAATTCTCCGGGCCATGGCCAAGAGTGAGGGGCTGAACATATTAATAAAGAACGACGTGAGAGGTGAGGTTACAGTTGACTTCGAAGATGTCCCCTGGGATCAGGCATTTTTGAGCATTCTACGTAACCAAAGTTTGAATTATGTGTGGGAAGGCAGCATTATCCGGGTCATGACCGCGGAGGATGTGGAGCAGGATTTAAAGAGAAAAACTCAGCGGGTAGGTATGAGTCAGGTGGAACCTCTTATATCCGAGATAATCGACATCAATTATGCAGATGCTAAGGGACTCAAAGAGAATCTCCAGGAGTTCCTGACCAAAGACAAGGATGGCAAACCGAGGGGTTCGATCCGTGTTGATGAGCACAATAATGCATTGATAATTCAGGCTATAAAAGATGATTTAATGAGGATGATGCCCATTATTGAAAAAATCGACAGGCCGACGCACCAGATTATGATAAAAGCGAATATAGTCGAAACAACACAGGATACAGCCCGCAGTCTTGGTATCCAGTGGGGCGGGATGTTCAACTCGGCGGTCGGGAAGCGTGACCTCTGGGTAACGCCGGGGGGATCTACGACTGACGCAACACCGTCAAATCCATCATCGGGTAACTACACACCTGCCTTTGGTTCTGACGGCCTCAGCAAGCAGGGTTTTAGTGTCAATTTTCCTGCAACCATGTCGTCAACAGCATCAGGGACGCTGGGTCTGATGTTCGGTACCCTTGGCGGCAACATCCTTGAAATGCAGTTAAGCGCCCTTCAAAGTGAAGGTAAGCTCAATATTCTTTCAAGCCCTTCCATAACGACCCTTGACAATCAGAAAGCCTTCACGGAAAACGGAGCAAAAGTCCCTTATGTGACGGAGGAACAAGGCACCGGCGGCGCTATCACTAAATCGGTGAAATTCGAGGATGTAGTACTCCGTCTGGAAATAACCCCGCATGTGATTGACGGCAAGAATCTCAAAATGAAGATTCTTGTAAAAAAAGACGAGGTTGATGAGTCTGATGCCCACAAAGTTCAGGGAAACCCGAGGATTATCAAAAAACAAACAGAAACATCACTAATAGTCCGTGATGGAGAGACGATTGTTATTTCAGGATTAACAAAGCAGAAAAGGACAGATACCGGGAGCGGGATTCCCTTATTCAAGGATATACCTGTGCTGGGATGGCTTTTTAAAGGTGAAGGAAAAAGTGAATCAATGGAGGAGGTTCTGATATTCATAACCCCGACAGTATTACCCGTAAAGACGGCCGCTGTATTACCGGAGAAACCTGAAAAAAAAGCCAAGCAATGAGAGAGAAATGGATTATTTCAGGATTCTAAATCTAAAGAAGGAACCCTTTTCCAACTCACCGGAACCGGAATTTTTCTTTCAATCCAACAAGCATTTGGGGTGTCTGCAAAAACTGGAACTCGCGGTGCGCCTCCGCCGTGGATTGAACGTTGTTATAGGTGATGTTGGAACCGGAAAAACTACCCTTTGCCGGCAGCTCATACTTAAATTCGCAGAATCCGAACATGACAGTGGAAACATAGAAACACATCTTCTCATGGATCCTGCCTTCACAAATCCAATCGAATTTTTATCTGCCGTCTCGCTGACTCTCGGCATATCTCTTGACGGCAAAAGTGACAGTGAATGGCAATTCAAGGAAAATATAAAGAAATACCTTTTGAAAAAAGGTATTGACGAGGGGAAGATCGTCGTTCTCATCATTGATGAAGGGCAAAAACTCCCGGAGTTTTGTCTTGAGATACTTCGCGAGTTTCTCAATTATGAAACGAATGAATATAAGCTGTTGCAGATTGTGATACTCGCGCAAAGAGAATTCGAGCAGACTTTAAAAAGACATAAAAACTTCGCTGACAGAGTCAACCTTTACTACTTTCTGGAGCCTTTGAATTTCCGGGAAACCTGTGGTATGGTTAGGTTCCGTATTGAAAAAGCAGGCAATACCGGTGAAACACCTTCATTATTTACTTATCCGGGTTTGTTTGCCCTTTATCTTGCTACAAAAGGTTATCCGCGAAAGATTGTAACACTGTGTCATCAGGTTATTCTTGCATTAATCATTCAGAATCGTTCAAAAGCCGGCTGGTTCATGGTGCGCTCCTGCGCAGGAAGGGTTTCCATAAAACAGGGGAAAGCTTTCCGATTCCTTATGGCTACAAGCCTTGCAGCTCTATTTGTTATTATAGTTGCAGCAGGTTTATTCTCCGGCAAAATATCCGTCAGTAAACCGATGAAAGAGATACCGGATATCGTTAAGGATAAGGAAAGTACTCCCGGCATGAAACTTGGCTTGAATGAGACCGATACTGCCAATCCGGCTGCCTTACGTGAAAAAAGGAGTATGCCGGAAGCTGTTGCAGCAACCTCACAGGAACTGCCGGTACCGGAACCGAAACAGCGAGCTCATTCCCAGCTGCTTGTGGCGGGGTTAGAGAGCGAATTAAAAACAGATTCTATTCCTTACGGTCGAAGATTCCCCGCTGCTTACGGCGGGGAGCCTCAACAAAGAATGCCCGACAGTCTGGGAAATCTTACTGTAAAAGGCGGCAGAACAGTTTGGTGGATGCTCCGTGACTTTTACGGGGATTTCGATGATGGTCAGTTTAAGAAGGTTGTGCTTGCAAATCCGCATATTAAAAATCTCAACAAGGTATATGCCGGAGAGGCAGTCAATCTTCCTGCTCTTCCTGCGAAAGCCAATCCTTTGCCGCCGGGTAAATATATGGTTCGGGTTGCTGCCGGTAAAAATATCGAAGAGATTTATGAATTATACAGAAATTATAAAGAATTAATGCCGTCTTTGCGCTTTCTTCCATACTGGAACGGCAGAGAGGGACTGGTATTTGCTGTTTTTTTAAAGGACGGATATAACAATATGGAATCAGCCCGGGATACAGCGGGAAAACTGCCTCAGCCGCTTGCATCAAATGCAGGTGTGTCGGTAAAATCATATGATGACACGGTTTTTTTTACGAATCTTGGATACGAAAGGTTGAAAACAGAGTGACGGTTATTTCTAAAAAAAAGCTGGGTGAAATTCTTTTAGAGGAAAAGCTGATTACAGAAGAACAGCTTGCCAAAGCTCTTGCCGAACAAGGGAGCGGCAAACTGAAACTGGGTCAGCATCTCATCCGGCGTGGGATCATCAGCGAAGACCAGATAGTTGATTGTCTCGGCAGACAGTTAAGGATCAGGAAGTATCATCCTGATATGTATTCTTCCGGCAATAAACCGGAGCCGTTACTTACCATAGATGACGCTCAGAAGTACCGGCTGGCTCCTTTAAACAGAGAGGGCCGTCTTTTAACTGTGGCAATGACTGATCCCATGGACATCGCTGCCATAGATTTTATTGAGTCTAAAGCCAATTGTGAAGTTGAAGTTGTGATTTGTACCGAACGTGAATTTAATCAGTTGCTCAGCGGTATTTATGGTATCCAATCGGGCATTAGCGGTATCCTGGGAGTCTTGGACATCGAAGCCAAGATTGTTGCCGAAGAGGAGGACTTAGCCAGCCAGGATATCCAGTTGGCTTACCTTCAGGATATGGCCGGTGAGGCGCCTGTCATCAGAATTGTCAATTCGATTTTTCTTCAGGCCATTCGCGAAGGAGCAAGTGATATTCATATCAGTCCTCAGCAAAATACTATTCAGATGCGGTTCCGCATAGACGGTAAGCTCCATGAAGTTGCATCTCCTTCTAAGGCAATGTTTTTGCCGATTGTCGCAAGGATAAAGATACTGGCCAATATAGATATTACAATAACAAGAGTGCCCCAGGACGGCCGATTCACCCTTCGAATGGAAAATAAGGAAATCAATGTCCGCGTATCTTCCATTCCTACTATTTACGGAGAAAACCTTGTTCTGCGGCTCCTGGATACCAGTTCAGGCGTCTATTCTCTGGATCATATCGGTTTCTCCAGAGAGGATACCGAGAAAATCAGAGCCATTATCAACAAACCTTACGGAATGATCCTGAGTACGGGCCCGACAGGGAGCGGTAAAAGTACAAGTATTTATGCCATACTGAACGAACTTAACAGTGCTGACAGCAATATTATGACTCTTGAAGATCCGGTTGAGTATCGGATTCAAAACATCAGGCAGGTTCAGTTGAACAGTAAAGCGGGAATGACATTCGCCAGCGGACTCCGATCAATACTCCGTCAGGACCCTGATATAATCATGGTCGGAGAGATAAGGGATGCGGAAACAGCGGCAATTGCGGTACAGGCTGCCCAAACCGGCCACCGTGTATTAAGCACGATACATACCAATAATGCGGTGGGAGCGATTACCCGCTTTATTGATATGGGAATTGAGCCCTTTCTTCTTTCTTCAACGCTTCTGATGTGCATTGCCCAGCGCCTGGTCAGAACCATCTGTCCTTATTGCCGGGAACCGTATAATCCGCCGGAAAAAGTACTTGCCTCGATGGGTATTAAAAACTGGGATTCGGCGAATTTTCAGCGAGGCAAAGGATGCAATCAGTGTTTCAATACGGGATATAAGGGAAGAACAGGCATATTTGAGCTGCTCATTAACGATGAATTTATTCGCGAGATGATTACAAATAAAAGACCGGCACACGAGATTACAAAAAAATGCATAGAGGCAGGCACGTTGAAAACCTTACAATACGATGCAGGCATTAAGGCGCTAAAAGGTATAACGACCCTTGAAGAAGCGAGCTCGGCAGTAATTATGTAAAAGCCGAATGTCGAATATCGATAATCTTGAGTTTTCAGATCGCGGATCGTGGATCGAATATCGAACGACGAACATCGAATTTGGAAAATATATATTATGCCGATTTATTCATATGAGGCCATGGACGGAAGGGGAATTGCCGTAAAGGGCGAAATTGCGGCTAAATCGTCCGATGAAGCAGCAAATGCAGTTGCGGAGCAAGGATATACCCCCTTTAAAGTGACTGAAAAGAAAGCCCATGGATCAAAATCGGGCAGCTTTTTCAGGATTACACAAAAAGTCAAGCTTGCGGATTTGATTATCTTTACCAAGCAGTTTCGATCTTTATTCAAGGCAGGGGTTCCCCTTGTAAGAACTTTTCAGATCCTGGAAGCTCAAACTCAGAGCCGCACTTTAAGGCAGGCTATTTCGTCAATATTGCAAAGTGTAAAGGAAGGAGCTGCGTTATCTGCTGCAATGAGCAACCATGGCTCCATCTTTCCGCCTCTGTATTGCAGCATGATCGAGGCGGGAGAGATGAGCGGAACAGTTCCCGAAACGCTTGAACGGCTTATTTATATCATCGAACATGAAGGAAAAATCAAGTCTGATATCAAGGCTGCATTGCAGTATCCAATTATGGTAACAATAGCTCTTACCATCGCTTTTTTCGTACTTCTGACCGTTGTTATTCCAAAATTTGCAGATACGTTTTTGAAGGCTGGATTTGAACTCCCCCTGCCGACCTTAATAGCCATAAGTCTTTATAAGTTTTTGTTGAACTACTGGCATCTTTTAATCGGCGGCATTGTTGTACTTGTATTCGGGCTGCGCGCGTATTTTAAGACAGAAAATGGACAATATATGAGAGACTCACTCATTTTGCGGATACCGGTTATCGGCGAACTCTTCATCAAAGCGGCTATGTCTCGATTTGCAAGTATATTCGGTATGTTGCAATCAAGCGGTGTGCCGGTTCTGAGCGCTATGAAGGTTTTATCAGGCGTAATCGGCAACAGGGCCATTTCACGGGAATTCGATCGTGTAAGGGATTATATGGGGGAAGGACAGGGAATTGCCGTAACTCTCAAAACCGCTAAATTTTTTACACCCATGGTTA